>Ga0209454_1000580_pt1 | contig 19683 bp, 16 predicted proteins | sample WorMetHERISLAND1_2_FD_187400 | JGI IMG/M metagenome (GOLD analysis project Ga0209454, IMG submission 187400) | Marine gutless worms symbiont microbial communities from Max Planck institute for Marine Microbiology, Germany - Olavius geniculatus... | ecosystem: Host-associated > Annelida >... | reverse complement strand
ACCCGTTATTTTCGGGCCCGCGCTATCAGATGGTGTCATTTGAATTTCTCCCCTGAGGACTCCTGTTGCCATGGCAACGAATTATTTTGGGACAAAAATTGACTACAACTCGGCCCTCGTGAAAAATAATTTCGCGTTATTATTACCTACGCCCCTATTTTCGGGCTCGGGCTATCCGATGGTGTCATTTACATTTTTTCCCTGCTGACTACTGTTGCCATGGCAACGATTTTTGGGACAAAATTGACTACAACTTGGCCCCCGTAATAGATAATTGTTTCTTGTTTGCACCCTCTCCTATTTTCTGGTCCGCGCTATCTGATGGTGTCATTTAAATTTCTCCCCTGCAGACCCGGCCGTTGCTATGGCAATGACTTTTGGGAGAAAATTAACTATAACTTGGTTCCCGTAAAAGATAATTGCACGCTGTTTTCACCTACCCGCTATTTACGGATCCGGTCTATTCAATGGTGTTATGCAATTTTTTCTCTGAAGACCCCTGTTGTCATGGCAATCAACCGTTTTTATTCAAAGAAAAAATTTGCTGCAGGCTCACAAGAGCGTCAAACGCTGAAACGCAGCTGCTAGGGTGGCAATGGGACAGATACCTCGTTCCACAGAAATTATTTCTAGTCTGTTAGGTGTTTTCAATCGTATTTCCGAATACCGTGCAGGTTATACCGGTGATAAGTAAGTAAACAAGATTACGCTGTGGTTGATAAATTCCGTCCGAAATTTGGGGTGTTTGCCCACGACTAGGTCGCCGATCTTGGATTTCCTAGTAGCGAAGACTCTAAACTGCTAAATTGCATCTTATTTACGCAACAGGTAAGACATTCACACTGCAAGCTAATTCATTGCATTACAAACTGCTCTGTATGCCAGAACATTAGTAGTGCAACCTTTTTTGGTTTTTCGTTATTCTTTTTCATTCTGTTAACTGTTAGGTGTGCGATTTTTGTGCTGCAATTGTTTATTTAATGCCAGTGGCGTTAGACCGTTGAGAAATGGATTGCTTACTCACTTTCTGACTTACGTTACGATAATGTCAGCGTTGGAGACGTACGCACAACTTACAGTGACAATCGCGCTTTGCATTTAGGCCTACGTGCTATGTGCATCATTATCAAGACGTTCGGCGCACGGAACGTATAATTATTATAACACACGCGCTGGTGATTGCAGCGTTTTATTCTTTGACAATTGCAATAATCTAGTTATAGATTATTATAAAGTCAATATCGCACCGTCGCTCGGCAGAGCACGAACATGTATGCTGCCGTATGATTCGATTAACCACATCAAGCAATTTGCGATAGCGATTCTAATCGTATGATAAAAAAGCACCTGTCTCGTTGTCATGGCAACCACTCGGAGGAGAAGGGATAGCCATATGATTAACGGTTAGCCGCGCGTTGCTGGGAAGGATGAGCACGGATGGGGGTCCAAATCCCGGCAGACAAAGGAAATGGACAGTGATGACTTTTAAATAAGTTTTTTTTTCATTAGTTTGTGCTAGAAGTATCTGTTTGTCTGCTAGACCGCATGTCCGTTAATAACGGGAGGTCTTATGTTACTGCTAGTTTGTTAAATTCGAAATCTTCTAGCTCCGTTAGCCGATCCTCGTAAAAATTTGTCATATGATGGAAGTGTGTTTTTTGCTTTATTATTTAAGTTTTGAAATTTATGGATTTCCCCATTTATGAAAAAAAATTTCGGGCGCCGAAACGTGCTAAATTTTGCAATTTCGGACAAGTTTAGACTTCGATCGTGACCATTTTCGAAATGTGTGGCGATATCCAATATCGACTTACGACACGATTGACAGCGATACATCCGAATTCCGGATTAGGGTTGCGCAGCTTTAAGCTGAGAATCGCACAATATGTCAGCACATGTATTTTTAATTTGATTACACACATGCAGGTAGGTTTCAGTGTATTAGGCGAATATAACGAGGCACAATACACAGTAAACCGTGTTGAAACGTACGTATTCCATGGCCGTGATTGACGACGTGTTTTGCTTGCATAGGCGCACGTTTGATGTACAAACGCGAGGCGCTATCAGTCGACGCGTTTGAGTAGAGCGAGATTATGGACACTTATAACACTAGAAACTACCTCAGCTTGCACTAGTACTGATGTTTTCGTAACTTACGGCAGCAGTCGTGCGCCATAAAGCAAACGACGACGTAGTCTGTGCGATCTGATCGCAGTCGAAGGCAGGGGTGCATTCTGTCCCCTTACCTAATGGCCGAGTTGTTGATGCGTAAAGCACTTGACGGATGCGCAGGAGGGTTTAAGATTGGTGGGAGGTGTATCACCAATCTTCGGTACGCAGATGACATTGTGCTAATCGCTAGCACAGAAAAAGAGTTGCAAGACATTGTCAACCGCTTGCATGAGGCGGCTACTGAACTGGGCATGAAAACAAATGGCAAGAAGACTGAAGTAATGAAAGTTTGCGATGATCTGAAACCAATAACTGTAACGGTAGCTGGATGCACCCTGAGTGAAACCAAGTCGTTCAAGTATCTTGGAGCTATATGTAGACCATTGTCTGAAGTGATATAAGTTTGTACTGCGTACTTACTTACCCACTGCAGACTTTGGTCAAACCTATACCCAGACACCATAGTGAAAGATAGAATTAGTTCCGCACGTCGTTGCGGACAGGCTCTACGCGTGCACTTCATTACATCTGCTGACTGTATTAAAACTAAACACTGATTTGTCTAGATGTTCTTTTGGTTACTCTGCACCCATTATTTAAAACAGTCTTGCCTCAAATATTTAACTGTGTAACACTGAATCTGTAGCTATCCAAAAGACATTAAAAACATTTCTGTTTAATACCGGCTGATCAACTGTCGTCTAGCGCCTGTGTAGCTCTGCATACTGGCGCTATACAAATATGTTTATCATCATCATCATTATCATTATCGTCATTAAGTAATCGGTCATAAAAATAACGCGTGTGCTCGTTTTAATTCGATTAATGCGTTTTCATGTGCTTCAGACGATGATCGTGGGTGTCCTGATTCTACTAATGGTCGTCAATGTTCACTCACTGTGGATCTACGAACTGCTGCCCAGCCAGCAGTGCGGCGTCGACCACCAGCGTCGTGACTTCGAGGCCGTCGTCTGGCCGTGGATATCCGCCACCGTCAACGTCTATCTACCGCTGGCGATCGCCCCAAAGGGTCAGTTCAGGAATCCTATAAGTCTAATCCCTTTAGCGGACCATGGATATTGGAGAATGGACCATAGAGAACGCGCGATCACTAAAGCCGCATCTAAACAGCATACATTATGAGTTCAGTGGGCACCTGATTCGTGACGCAACTTGACCGCAAACGACCCAAAAGTCTGGCTTGCTTTCAGATTGTGGATGGCTGTTGATCGGCCATTGTCAACGTCTATTTACCACTGGTAACCGTCGCTACTCTGTCAGCTCTGCTGGCAGTGGGACCTCGTTTACAGCGTGACGTAAAACTCTATTCACACACGAATTCACTGCATTCATTCTTTTTCTGCTAATGTTTTGCTCGAGCTACTTTGTTTGATTTTTGTTTGTTATTGTTTTTTTTCGCTGCTAGTGGAAGTGATTGCTTGGAAAGTCCCGTCGCCAAAATGTGTCTCTAGCGTAGACACTCACTGGCAGTTGGACCTCGGCCATCGGTCATCTTGCTGACCAGAAAGATTTTTTCTCTGCCGTGCCGCGCTGACATAACTTAAATTCTACATCGTTGCTGTAACAGTTTGCTTGGGTTCTAAAACGGAACAAAAGGCTCGTGGTTGCTTTGGCGAAGCGCATGGTGCGGCTTTATGCGCAATGATGGAAAAACTCAGAGTTACACCAAACTTTCAGATCGTGGTCAAAAACTGGTCATCTTGCTGACCAGAACTGCTTCACTTGACCACGCTGATGTCGACGATGTCCAGTTGTCCCGCGTCTGCGTCGGCGTCGGAGTGCTCTACGTGGCCGTGACCATCCCCGTCATCATCTTCAACTTCCTCGAGTACTTTCTTCCGCGGTGGCCGGCATCGTTCGGCGACCGTGTCGGGTTCTACACGGCCGCTTACGTCTGCCAGCTGGCGAAGCAAAAACACTTTTATCCATCCTTTATAAACCAGTAGTTTCACAAAAGCATTAAAACAGACAACTACGAGAATTATAAGCCTATTATTTCGAGGTATTCGAACATTTCTTGTAAAATAAATGCATTGTAAGCTTACGTTTGCCAGCTGGCAGCCAGTGGCTACGAGGCAAAACACGTTTTTCTAACCTCTATAATCTAGTCGTTTAACAAAGCATTTAAACCGGTTTTAGGTCTAGCAATTCAAAGTATTTAAAAAAAGTTGGCTGTTTGTTAAATACATTGTAAGGTCACGTCTGCCAGCTGGCGGCCAGTGCCTATGAAGCAGGCGGCTGGTTGTTCGTATTGTTCGGGGTTGCGCCGGTGAGGGCAGCCGCGGCCGATATGCTTTGCTGTCGCCCCCGGGACAAACCCGTCAACGCGGGGTCCAGGCGATGCCGTCGAACTCTGACATCCGCGATCGAATCCAGCGGCCAGAGGGACGACTGCCTGACCGATGAGACTGCGCTGTAAGCCCAAATTCCATTGCGTCGACTTTCACCGACACTTTTTTGTGGGGTAGTTTCGGTTAAAGCCGCGGATGTGGATCATGAAGCAAAGATGTCATGGCGAACTTTCGGGCTTTCATACCATTCCGACAGTCAACATGTCCGTGACAAGTCGGCGACAAATCCGTTTGTGTCGCTTTAGTGGGATTTTGACTGGGACAAAATACAGGAAAAGCCTGTGTCAAAGACCGGACTTTGTCGCAATGTCGCCGTAATGGAATTTGAACTTAAACGCACGCGTGTACGGAGCGACAGAAATAAACAGAACAGAACTGAATTGAAATGCCATTTCGCAATGGCGTTGTGGCAGGAAAGGGGTATTTGCGAAAAATGTATGTCCGAAAATGCAAAATGCGGTGCTGAAAAACTATCATTTTGAAAAAATCTAAAAGCAAAATTAAAATTGTAAGCATTTTGTCAAAAGTTTGCAAAGTCTGTCGGAAAAAGTGCAACTTTCTGCTCCCTTTAAATATTTAATCTGCAAAGCCGCTGTCAGTTATACTCCGTTTACGCGATCGAGCAAACATTGAGCAGACATCGAGCAAGCATCTAGCAAACATCGAACTAACTCGTCCAGCTAACATATAGCAGCTCATCGAGCCAGCTTGTCGAGCCAGCTTGATCGTGTAAACGGGGTATTAAGTTTTGCTGCATTGACTGTAGAAAGCAAAGCAAACGAACGGGCAGTTCTGTGCACTCCATTTTGATTTATTTCGCGAAGTGTACTAAAGCGAGCTCAGTTAAGTTTAGTTAACTTCTGATTCTTCGTACACGCCAAAGCCTAGTGGCTAACACGTTGCGTCTGATCAACGTAGTTGTCATATGCCGTGTCCAATTAGTAAGGCTTACCAGGATGTGTGACTATTTTCGGACAGGTAACTTTTCTCGGTACATAGCCATCACCAACGTCAACTCAGCCTTTCATCCCTTTGGGGTAGGTAAATTGAGTATTGGCCTCCATGGCTGGAATTAAGGCGGGACGCGTTTGCCTGTGTCGGGTGGCAGGTATACAGCACTGCGTGAACACATATGGCATGTGACGCTCCGTATAGTTCTAAAATGGATTTTCAATGACGACCTATAAACAGTTTCATACTTTGTAACATTTTATTATGGCGTGGCTGTAATAGTCGATGAAAAAACGTGAAAACGCGTTTTATGGAAAAAAATATATGTAGCAAAAAGGGATATTGTTTGCGCTACGTGCTACTGCCTTTTTGTCTGTCGGTCCACATTATTTTTTTACAAAAATGTAATTGTATTTTGGCAAATTTTTTTCCACAGTTGTTTGTAAACAACAAGTGTGTCACAAGATTAGAATCCATTAATCTTGCTCTTATTTTGCGGCAATTTGCCCACTTTTTACGCAGTAGCGCATTTTACTGCATTACCGGTGGCTATTATTCATTATACATCATAAAATCGTAACATGGTCACATTATTCAAGGAGAAAATAATAAGAAAATGATGTAGACTTGACTAATTACTATATAAGTGTGTTTTTGTGTTGCTTGTGCTTGTTTTTGTGTGTAATTTTGTTTTGAATTTTTTGTGTGTATTTGTACCTTGTGGTGAATAAAGATATTGATAAATATCTAAAGATATAATAAAACTACGAAATATATTTCTATAAAACAGTCTGATTCTATCAGTGCGTACACATAGGCCTAGGCGTAAAACCTGTAAAACTTTTAATCTGGAATTAGTTTCAGTATAGAGAATATAAACTGTTAAATCTGTTAACACGTCTTGCGTGATAAATGTGTTAAATTAGATCAAATAGAGAATCCAAGTGGAGGAAGTCGCACCGGTAACTATGTAAGTGAGTAAGTTAAGGTAAATTTATGTCGCGTTTACATTAGTGCGCAAGAGCTTAATGCGACGCCCACGCAACCTTGCTACACTGCGTTCGCGCATCGCTTAATTCAGTTGTCGTCTCTGTTCACTTGTAGGCTTCAGTAACTGCTGTAACGGCCCGGATGCAGCAGTCGGTTGCCATGGATGCAACCAACCAACCGAATTTTGTGTACATTCGGGAGAATGCTTTTTTTACGCCAGTCCACGCGCATAAAACCAACAGCCTGATAAAAAGAAATCTACCACCAATAACGCTGCAGATATAAAAACGTTTCAAAACACACTCAACAAATTAGGTTTTTAACTAGCTGTGATAAGGCTATAATTGTGACTTCAATGTTTTGCGCGATGATGGCCTGTGTTTAACTGTATATAAGCGCAATTATAAATATGTAATAATGATGAATGATGATAATGAATGAACACCTAACAAATGAATTGAATTCCATCCCAATATTTTGCTTCTTGTCGGTTGCTGAGTTTCGCGTGTGCATTTTATGGTAGCCAAGCGTCAGATAGAGATGCTTCATCATGCTTTTACGATGCTTTTCTGAAAGGCGCCTTGTTTAATTAGTGAAGACGGCAACATGCTCGCGTATGCATTGTAGGCCTATACACGAACGCTTTTGCTCCGTAGGTTTAATCAAGCCATTCCTTGCCTGTTCCTACCTCGCCGTTCGTTGACAGGTTGTGACTATTAACTTGGTTTTGGAAACGAAACAATCAGGTTTATAGTTGCTTGTAAACCGTATCGCGCTGGGTTGTGCTGACAGTGTTGTGTAAACTTGCGTTAAATTAAAATCTTAAATGATGTCCTACAAAATTAGAACTTGAACTCAACTCAATACAGCTTACAGTGAGTTAAGTCAAACTACAGTGAATCAACTTGTCAAGAACGCAGTTGCTCAAAAGGCAAACGGAATATAATGAACACGTTTATTCGCCTTAACGGCAGACAAAACAGACAGATACACAATATCATACCAGTCATTTTACATTTAAGTTAATGCCAAGAAAACGAAACAAATTCAATCTTTATTCATGGTGTGACGGAGCGTTTTACACATCAGAGAAAGGTGTCAACATGCGTCAACATGCACACCCATCAGGCGTATGTGCAACGAACGAGTGTCACGTTTATACGGCTGCATCCTACATTGTTTGTCACGTGACACCTAGGTGCCCGTCAGACAGTGCCAACCTTGACGCTTTCGTTGCAGATGGATTGATCCAATTTGCCATGGAGGATAAAAACGGCCACAGTAAGAAGAAAAAAATTTAAACATAGACTGTTGCGTGGGCGTTTATTCTGGTTTATTGCGGTGCTTTGAGACAGACGGCCATGGCTGAAACCGACTGTTCTAGCATACAACTTGTATGCTGATTTAGTTGGATTTAACACTTCTAACAGTCACCGGCCGTCTCACGTGCTGCAAAGCAAATGTGATGAACAAGTCAACAGGTTGGCACGACGATAAAAATAACTCGCGTTGACAGGACGTTCGTTTTCGTCTAAGCGGATTATGAGTGAGCTCCGTGAACGAAAGCGAAGCGGAAGACGGAGCGAAACGGGCCGAAGGGAGCGGTGAGTGAAAGTCGGAAAAAGTACCTAGGCCTACATTTCGCCCAATCCCATTGCGTTTAATCGCTAAACCTAACGCTAAACTCCAAGGCTTTAAACTAGAAGATTTCAGACTATGTTAGTGATTACCAACTTAAGTCAGCTTGTAAGGACGCATTATGCAAAGCCCCATCTAAGGTTACCCAAATGATTTTTGCTGTTTTAGAGGACTGATACCATCACATCGTTTTTACACACAGTTATAAACTGGTAAGCTTTTTTACATATATTGCTACGCTATATAGCCCAGCAGCTACGTTTCAGCGTTTGACGCTTTTGTGAGCCTGCAGCCAATTTTGTCTTTGAATAAAAACGGTTGGTTGCCATGACAACATAGGTCTTCAGGGAGAAAATTGCATGCCAGCATTGTATAGCCCGAGCCGAAAAATAGGGGTGTAGGTGAAAACAGCGCGCAATAATTTTTCCCGGGATCCGAGTTATAGTCAATTTTGTCCCAAAATTCGTTGCCATGGCAACATGGGTCGACAGGGAAAGAATTTAAATGACACCGTCGGATAGCCCAGGCCCGAAAATAGAGGGGGTAGGTGCAAACAGCTCGCAATTATCTTTTACGATAACTGAGTTATACCGCTTTGAAATCTCCATTGGCTGTAATGCAAAATTTTGCAACTTCTAAATGGTTGCTATGGCAACCGCAGTCGATAACTGGTAAATTTAAATAACACCGTCAGATTGCCCGACCCCGAAAATAGGGGGTAGGTAAACACAGCGCGCAATAATCTTTTACGGGGACCGAGTTTTACAAATTGGGGTAAAATAAAGGAAGGAGTTATCAGATTTTTATCTCAAACAAACTCGATCTTACTTTTCAGGTCTCGAATCACTGTGCAACATTTCATAAAAATTGAATCAAAATTGCGGCCGTAGGCGTGTTTGCAGACAGACTGACAGACAGACGCAAGTGATTTTGTAATCTGTCCCTTGCTATGCTATAGCAATGGGACAGATAAATATGATTGTGGTTCCAGGCTGTTTACGTTGTTCAATTCATTGTCGCAAGACATTCATCATTTCGGTTTCGTAGTTAAGCAGACAACGCACACAGCCGAATGGACTCAACTCGCTCGTATCAATCCACCTCAGCCCACTTCACACAACCAAAACAACCACAACAACATAACAACATACAACGGTAAATAAATCTTCCAAGTTTTTGTTTATAAGTAGCAATACAAATAATTGCTACAGGTCACGCATGTCAGTGATTCTCAGTGTCCTGTTCTAGTATGGAACTCATACCAACTGCCGTCCGAAAATAATCTTTATCTTTAGCATCTATTTTACGGATATCTAGACTTGCTTATGGTTGTCTTTTTTCGTTTAAGTGTTTTTTTCAGTCTTACTTAATCATTTTTTATCTCTTCTTATGTCAAGCTTTTGCTCGGTTTTCTTTTTGTGTATTTTTATGTTTTAGCCTACATAACACTGCAACAGTACATTGGTTTTACTCTATTTTATTTCATTTCCATTAAAACATTTTATTTCGTCATAGCTTGAGTAATAGATTAACTAACAGTAGCTCGTCTCAGTTTATTAACGCATTTTTTATCGTATTTCGTCTTCCTGGTTCGGTTATCGTCAACTGAGCGATTGATTGATCAAAAACTAAGTATAACGTTAACGTAGCCCTGTGGCGTTTGTGAGCGCTCTCGCTATAAGAATTGGTAAACAGAAATGATCTTTTACTAAATTGATATAACATAAAAAGTATAAATTTTAAGCCTTCTAGCAATAATCGCTTCCGTAGAGTACGACCTCATGAGGTTGACGTCGGGCATGTAGTAGTGCGGAAGTTTGGCGACGGCTCGTGCTCTGTCTAACTGCGTGAGTACGCCCATCAGACGACAACCGACGTAGCGACTCGACCAGTCAAACGTCTCGTCCATCTCACGAAATAACGCCGTCTTCAGAAAGTACGGGTTCATGCCTGAAAAGGAATAAATCAGTCAATCAAAAGTCTATGTAACACAAGATAATGCTCATACGAACACGGAGTCTGTCCAATGCATTTCGATAGTTTACAGTATATGTCCGTATAAATATAATCAGTGAGCTGTTTAGACTGGTAAAAAATCAAACAGTTTAATTTCAAATTGTACAGCAGCAATGATCCTTTCATCCTTCTCTATTATTTTAACTAAACAATGGACATTGTCAGTCACGAGACCATTCGATTCACTATAAATGGTCCATCGTCATCATGCGTTTATCTTGCACCGTTATGAAGATATGGCGTCTCAAAGATAATGGGGTCACGAGTTTGACACTTTATAAACCTTTCAGAGCCGGTACCCGTCGCCGCAGAATGTTTAGCGTGGCGAGAACCATCCTACGACATCCGCGATCTTTCTCGTCGGCGAGTTCCAGCTTCTTCTGCTCGTCCACTGCAAACGAACGCGTCCACTGATAACCAGAACTACTCTCATGGGCCTGAGACACGTAGACGTGACCTTTGACCTCGAAGCACGGAACGAAGATGACCGTGCAGGCACGCGGGCCCCAGAACAACCACCCGGCCTCCGGGTAGACCTGCAAGTTAGTAAGCAACCAAGTTTTTATTGTTTCGGCAGAGTGAGAATACCGCTAGATAACACTACGCCATGTTATGAGTATACAGTAACGTAGAATACGTAAAATATTTCTCAAGTCGTAAGGCCGATGGGGCGGCGCTGCTCTCTGTTTCCTTAGCCCTCAGCAGACACCATTTTACACTACGGGGTGACCACGGATACAGAGCCAGTGCATCGCACCGTGTTACTCTTTACGTCTCAGCTTTCGCTAGTACCCATTGCGTTTACCCACGGAAGAATGGCCAGGCTGAGTTTTGTTAAAATAAAAACAATACAATGTAAGAAAGATGCCCTTGCTAAAAATGCAAACTTTGAAGCCGAAAACCGCATTTTGGGAAAAATTTCACGGCAAAATTAAAATTCTTAGCGCACGTGATCTCTTCTGTCGGAAATTTTCTGTCCACGACGCCTCTGCCTGCCACTGATTGTGATGACAGACGTACCTCCATGCGAACCAGTGCCGGCTCAGCGCCGCGGCAAACCAGTCTGATCTTTCCCCGCCAAGTGGCGCTGCTATCAACCCAGTTCCTGATCAGACTGTTGACCAGTACCGCCGCCTTGACCGGACTGATACAGCGGTCACCCGTACACAGACGACCGACGAGGCTCGTGTAACTCAGTGTGTGAGATAACAGCTCGCCTAGGTCAGATTCATTCGAGCTGCTGGTTCTCAGAGTCGCCTTCGACACACTAAAGTAAGCGATGTCTTCCCGCACAGCGTCAGCATTCACCGGCCTCTATGCACGTAATAACACGGATCAACGTGATTTGTTGAAACGCAGAATCGTGTGCAAGTAAGTAAGCAAGAAAGTAAGCAAGTGAATGTGTATCGTGCCCAATGTAAACGAATAAATTCGCAGAATCTGACGGTGGAGTTCACCCAACTGGTCGTTTGTATTGGCCAAGTGGCACCGTTATAGCATAGAGAAAAATTCGGCAGCGATTTACAATTTGTTACGGTTGTGGATTCGACCCTCAATTCTTCCCCTTCCCTGAGGGAGCCAGAGATCTACATCTAACACATCTCACATGTGTCATTAGTACCCCGTTTACAAGATCGAGCAAACATCGAGCTGGTTCGTCCAGTTAATATATAGCATCTCGTCGAGCTAACTCGTCGAGCCAGCTTGATCGTGTAAACGGGGTATAAATCCCATAGGTGCACCTGCCAAATGACATATATATCGATCGAACACTTTATGCAGGGTGCACGAATGTGACAGACAGACAGACAGACCACGCTATAAATAATGTGCACCAATAGGCGGAATCGTTTGTGCTGCAAGAGCCACAAAATTTTGTATGCAAAGCATACCTTTTCTATTAGCTTTATTGTTACTTTTTGCCCGTCTAATTTTTATCGTCCGTTTTCCATAAACGAAAAAAAATCTTTAGCTGTCAAATTAATTTACTGAAAAGTGGAAATAAGTCGTCGAGCATACGGTGACGATGACGTTAATTACCATGACGAAGTGTACGCGAAATTCAAGTTTGTCGTTCGCGTCGCCGGCGGCACCGCCCGTGTCTGCGATCGGCTCCAGACCGTGCGGAAACCTGGGCAGATCTGCCAGATGTGCTCTGATATCTTCCAGGATGCCGGCGTGAAGAAGTCGTGCCCGCTCGTGCTGCGGCGACTGTCGGGCGTGTTTCGCGTAGTATTTGTGAACCGCGTCGTTTAGTTCGTCCCCGTAATGCCAATCCAGACCTCCGGTCACGAGTACACACAATAGAATAAACAACAGTTTTCTTTGGTTGTCTGTAAAAAGCAATGTTGCTACTACTTAAGTATTCAGTGCTATTTTGTCGATACCGCTAATTCTGGTGACTATATTTTAATTCGCTGTGTCCCAAAAATGAAGCAAAATTGTTTTCGTGAAAAACTGCGTCAAATTCCCACAAACTTTGATAATTTTTTTTTTGTTCTAAAATGTCCAACACGATAAAATTGTGTAAGGTGCACTTATTTTCCGCCGCACCTAATTTACGTCAACATACTACTGACAGTCGGGTAAACTATCTCGGTATGTAACCAGCCGCTCAAATCAACTCAGCCTGGCCAACCCTCCAGTGCGTACCAGTAAGAGCTAAAACACAAACAGGCATATCGCGCGCCGAATCCGTAATCTTTCAGTGTAATCTGGTGTCTGGCTGATGCTAACGAAACAGAAATCAGCCTCGCGCTGAGGGCCTTATGGCTTGAAGAGGACTTTACGTTTACGTTTTCGTTACGTATTTCTCGCAACTAATAAGATGTTGCACGCGCGAGACTCATTATTTAACTCTTCGAGTAATGTAGTGAATACATGAGGCGATTGTCACCGAGACGCTCGTCTCGTCTATTTACTGCATAAGAGTGTATTGCAACGCTGAAGGCGTGTACTACAGAAAGAAAAATTAAACTAAGCTTAACAGTTTTTGCAACAGACCTATAGACTGGCATTTTAGTCTTGTCCTGTTCAGTTTATTGCTGCCGCTTTGTAAACACATTTAGAATACCTGCAGTACAGAATACCGACCTTCTGACATAGTCTTCAACACTTAAGGTGTATGTTTTGTCCAAATTCAGTAAAATAGATTTTATACATGGCTTGTAACGCGCTAATCGTCGTGTGGTGGTAACTATAGGCTTTGCATTTTGAGTTAGCTATGCATACGTAAGATACAGCTGTATACTGTTGGTCCTCAACTTATTGCTATTTTAGTTCAACTTTTTAATTTTTGTACTAGGCCAGTAGGCCTACATATTTAGCTTACACCTATGGTCGTTGAGCAATGGTTACCTTTTTGCGCTTATTACTTAAGACAGCTGTTAATCAAGTTATCATAATTTAGCCTTACTCCATCTGTATTAGTCATTTTAATTTAGCATAATATGCCTACATTTTAATGGGATTGTTAAAACCACTTCAATGTGAATTGCTAATAGAAAGTGCCGATAAAATTAAATAAAAATTGGTCCAACATATAGCGACGTTAACGAAAACGGTGCAGTTCTAGTCGTCGTTCTCGTGCACGGCACATCAGTTATTTTAGTTTTTGTTATCGTTTTCGTACAAGCAAATTAACTAGTTACAAGCCGATTGATTCGCAGTACGCCACGTTGTGATGACGACTCAACGAATAGACTCAGAGCCACTGTGCTTTGCTGGATTTAATCGATTTTATTGACATTTCCTACGATATCTATAATATGTGCCTCTCATATTTATAAGTTCTCCTCCGACTAAACCACGCATTAGTTGAACGTTTGCTATTGTTTTGTGCTAAGCGACTCACAACTATCTTCAGTGCACATTTTGCTATTATTTTGTACGTTTCTACAAATTCTATTTTAAACAAATAAACAAATAAGACTCGGCGATATAATCAGTCACATTGCTGTCTCTGGCCGTAGCAGTTCGACATGCCATCGAATTTTTATTGATCATGTGGTGTATGATGTTCTGTTTTTATTTTTGATCTTCGAGCACAAAAAGTCTGCAAAAATCTGAATAACTATATCGAGAAAAAATGACAAAACATCTGATCAGTTGTCGATGACATTTCGAGAAAATTGAAAACAACTATGTATACGCGATGCATTTACCGGACTTTTCCCAGTGTTTGAATGTTTTTTTTTAAGTTTGTTAGGCTTAATACATAACATAGGCCTACAAATTTGCTTGCTATATTTTATTTTGTAACGAAATAAATATTTAAGTAGCATTTTAAAAACATTTTAGTTTGTAGTTAGGACGCTTTGCCATCGACCACTGTATATAATCGTACCATGTTTGCCATTCTATCCTCGATATAATATTGTTGTAAGCTAGAACGAACTTTGGGCGCCGACAGCTAGATCATATGGCTACACACTTCACATGGCGGTACTTTGGTACAGCGCACTGAACTATAAATAACTATAGCTCGGTGAGTACAGCAGCCTAATGCAGTAGGCCTACTGCGCCGCTATGTGAAGCACTGGCTGCTTGGCTTCACGTGGCAGCCAGCCTATGCCGGATGTCACGTGAAACCCCGGCCGACGCTCGCGTTTGCAGCCACCCTCGAAATGTCAACACAAACCAGACGACGTTTGACGCACTGCTCGCCTAAACCTACATTAGTGAATTGCTAGGCCTATAATAGCCACCGGCATTGGGCTCCAGGAAGACGGACATTTCCCCCCTCAGAGCCTGTCGGTGGTGGAAATTTTCCTTGTTCTGACGTCCCCTTGCTTTTCGAGTGCCTAGAACGTCCCCCTAATGTTATCATGTTATAAGAATCAGCGCCAAACCTAAGCAGAAACTCCTTGCAACTGCAAAAGCAATTCAACCTTTGAAGTCGTCGCCGTGTGAGTACTTTTCAAACACGCTGTGACTTAGCAGACGCAACAATTAACAGCGATTATAGACGTACGCGTCCACGAGACGATTGAACTATGCCAGAAGAGTAGAAGTAATTAATTACATACATAAAGATAACAGGAAAAAATTAAATTCGATGAACTGCAGAACTCTCCTTGCTGTGGCACACAGTGCGCTTTGAGTGACAATTTGCCGTCTTAAGATTTCTTGGGACTTGCGCTTTGTTTGACGCATTATTTAAGCCTATGAAGATTTTTTTTTTTGAGTATGCGCTATATAAATTTATACTTTACTTACTTAATTACAGACTACTAATAATAACACAAGGTTTTAATGTTTGCTGCATTTTTTCCTATGCTAGCACTAAAAACTATATCTAACGCTCGATTCTCATGAGGGGAGAACATCCGGGGAGACATGTCCGGGGGAATATCCTACACTCGGGCTCCGGGTTGCTATTATAATGTTATCGCCGCCTGGGCCTAATGTGATTCGCACATTAGTGAATGCAGTTGAATTATCTGTATGAACCTGCGAATAACTTGCAGCAGTTTACGTTATTAAACCGCGCTCAGCTGTCGCTGGTGCAGCTGTCTTTGTAACTTTCAGCTGCAGTCGTGCGTCACCAAGCAAACGACGATGCAGTCTGTGCGACCTGGGCGAGGTTAAAGTAGGCCTATGCTACAACATTGTCTGGAGTGTTATAAGCTCGTACAGCGTTCTTGTTTACTCATTGCAGTAGTGGTGTAACTAATGGGGTGTTTACACAATCCAGCAAACGTCCAGCAAACTTCCAGCAAATGTATTTAAAATACACGCGCTAATGCTGGACGTTTGCTGGATCGTGTAAACACCCTATAATACATTATTTTGTAGTGCATATGTATTGAACTTGCGAATATCGTTAGAAAGAGACACTATCTATCACTGAGCTCCATCTCGGCATTGCTGACTGTAATTGGGCCGAGTATTCGAGGAAGATGGAAGTGTGGTTGGCGAAGGCGCTGGTTATGGTGCTATTGACTTGTGTGGTCTTCGTCGGTGGCCTGCTTCCAGTCAGGTTGATTCGCAACATCGTACGCCCGAGGTCGGTAATTGCACTCTCTGTTATCGTGCGTTGTTTATTTGGAGCCTACGTGAATACTTCAGCCTTTTTTTCTATAAAGTTCACTATAACGCCTGTAAGTTTGTTAAATATGCTTTACTTAATGCAAAGCGAACGAGCGCTGGAGTTTCACGTGACACTTGCATTGAGGTTAGTGGTGACGAAGTGCTTCCGGGAGAAAAGCTGAAGTTTTGCGTTCCGTCTTAAACTTGACAAAAAGTCTTGGTTGCACATAATATTTTAGTGTTTTATTAGCAGTTTACTTTATTTGAGCAGTTTATCTCGCGAAGTGTACAAAATGAGTTTAGTTTAGTTCAGTTCAGTTCTGTTTAGTTTATTTCGTTACGCTGATGGTAAAAGCGCATCTGGGGATCAGCCGGTCTGCAGATGTCACGTCTCGGTTAGCGCCATGCAGAGTTAGACATGATTAGCAATAAGGCCAGGTTAAGATTGGAAATATGGGTAAAGGTAGGTTAAACTGATAAATTATAGTCTAATTACAGTTTCACGCGTTGCAACATTCGCAGATCCGCACATCCGCTTTTAGTCGCTGTTTAGATCATTTCGTTTAAACAGTTTATTTTGCGAAGTTTATTTCTTTCAACACACGTAACAAAGAAACATGGCAAATGAACAAAAAATGGCAATAAACGGGACACCACGACAGGAAAACCAGCACTGACTGGCACCCCAAGTAAAAAAATGTCTAAGATTTTTGTTCAGTTTATTCGCTCTGTATGCGCCAGCAGATTTGACGCCGATTGTGACGTGGATCATCAAGGACCGTCAGTGAGCAGCGGGCGTCGACGTTCTCGACGGCGTTTCATCCTCGATGTTGTCAACTGTTTCGCCGGCGGCGTCTTTCTGGCTACCACTCTACTGCATATGCTTCCAGACGTTCGCCGTGACATGGACAACGCTCTACGCGCTATCTATACTGCTGCTGCTGCTGCTGCTGCTAATGATGATAATGATGATGCTGCTGGCGGGTACCCGGTCTACGCCAAGTTTCCGATGGCAGAGTTCATCACTTGCATCGGCTTCTTCGTCGTGCTGCTGCTAGAAGAGGTCACCGACACTCACGCGAAGCAAAAATGTCAGAATATAGTGTTGCCGAAAAGCGAATTTTATTAGTCCTAAGTGAAAATACTAAATAAAAAATAAAGTAAAAGTGGTGTGAGACCGACGTCACTCGGCCCTGTTTGTAAAGCTTTGGTGCGATATTGACGCCAATTACGTACAGACTTACTTACTTACATACTTTTTACTGGTAATTCAACTTATAACAAAACTGTCTTACAGCTGAATGGCTCAACGTTCGATACTGTCTATCGTTATTTTATAGCGCCCGTAGAAAGAAGTGTAAGGTTATAGTCGTGTTGTGAAAAATACAGATCCTGGTACAGTGTCATAGCGGATGTGGTTCAGCAACCGTGACAAAACCACCTGCCGCGAACCGTAACAACAGCAAGCTGCGTCCGATCATGTTACAGCCAACAGCGTCCAAGTCCAATGCGGCCGCACTTCGGTTGTCCGAAGAACTCCAAGCAACTGCGGCTTCGTCCCATCGTGAATACGGAGCAACATCTTTCATCGCACATCACGGAGATCAGCCTCCGGATGAGCTCAGCTGTGCGACGAAGGATCGTAAGCATATCCACCGAGTATTTCAGGTAAACAGCGTCGTAAAATATACAAAAAAAACTTGCTGTGTCGAAGAAGAAATGAGTTTGACAGTTTGAAAATATGCAGACAACCCTAGGTTGTTCTGTCAATTACATAGAATATTATTATACGCAATCTTTGCTTATCAACCGTGGACGGGCAGAGAGTATATGCACAACTTATCTGCACATGTTACTCATACACATCTGTTTTCAACGTATTATGTTTGTTTATTTGTCAGAAAGCTGAGCTAGGACTACAATACGAATTACATTCGAACTGTGAGTTCAGTGGCAACAATTTTCCAAAACGTTTCGTGATCTTTGGGAGAGCCGACGTAACGTGAAGTAACACTAGCAAAGTCGTCCGGTTAGCGGAAAACTGAAAGCTTCTGTATTTTATGTATTTGTCAATTAATCTATCTATTCGATGTTTGCGTTAATCACAGAAGTTAGACATCGGTTTGCCAAAAAAAGACTCGGAAAGTCCGGAGATGAGATCACAGCGGCGCGCCTTATCTCTACCGCTGTTGTCTTCGCCAAACGTCTTTCATAACAACGAAGTGCAGGTCGCTGACTCAACAACGACGACGACGACAACTGACGACAGTCTGTCGACGGTTCGATCATTGGTCCTGCTGCTGGCGCTTTCCGTGCACATGGTGTTCGAAGGACTGGCCATCGGAATGCAGACTACCGCCGCTGAGGTAAGCAATGTATTGCATTCAAGAACATCATTCTGCATTTAACAGGCGACAGTGCGAAGACGCGGATTAATTGAAATGAGGTGGCATTGTAGCCTCTTCGGCAACTTCTTGTCAATAATTATCAAAGTTGGCCAATACCTGGCACCTGGGAAATCAGTGTACAACGTTCAAGGTTATCGATGTCGGTAGCATCTAAAAGCTCGTCAGTGGTGCATGTTGTAAGCAGCAAGTCTGTGCTTATCTGCAACCGTTTTCACGCTAGACGAGTCGATAACGGTAAAATAGCTTCTTGCGGGTACCATTCTTTGACGTTTGAGAGGAATTCTCTCACCCAGCGGCACAAAATTTTGTCGCAAAACTAAGCTAGAGTTTTTGTGCTAGCTCTCAGTGAAGGTTTCATGATTCTAGCTTGCACAGTTTTCGTATGGCTCCGAAATGCGACGAACGGACGTACGAAAGGACGGACGCCACTACGATCGCGCGTAAAAATGAATGGTTGATTGACTGATTAATTGATTGACAGGTATGGATACTGTTCGCGGCCGTGTCGTTCCACAAGGCGGTGATGTCCTTCACGTCGGGCGTGCGCTTCACCGAGTCTCTCTCAAGCACCCGGCAAGTGCTGCTCTCCATCTCCTTCCTGGCTTTCGCCTCGCCGCTAGGGGTCGCCATCGGACTAACGGTGACCACTATGGAGGGCCAAGACGGTGGCGTGGGCCCGGCTTTGACGGGAGCCATCCTCCAGGGGCTGGCTGCTGGGACATTTGTCTATGTTACGTTCTTCGAGGTGTTGAACGAGCACCTGGCAACCATCCACAGTGAACACACCGAGGACCAAGATCATCATCATCATTATCGTCATCGTCACGGTGGAGGTCATGATGGTAAAAGGTTGCTACAAATAGCGGCTCTGCTCGTGGGGTTCGGCTGCATCGCTCTGCTCGAGATGATCGCGCTAAAACTTACTACCGGCAAATAAGTCACTGTAACAGCCAGCCGTCGTGCAGAAGTTCGTCTATTTTCTAGGCTAACATTTATTTAAGGTAGTGATGACTCGCTATATATCATAAATACTGATGAATATCGTTTTCGATATCGATATATCGTATCGTAACGTTTCGATATATCACGATATTATCATATAT
>Ga0209454_1000577_pt1 | contig 19753 bp, 9 predicted proteins | sample WorMetHERISLAND1_2_FD_187400 | JGI IMG/M metagenome (GOLD analysis project Ga0209454, IMG submission 187400) | Marine gutless worms symbiont microbial communities from Max Planck institute for Marine Microbiology, Germany - Olavius geniculatus... | ecosystem: Host-associated > Annelida >... | reverse complement strand
CAGCATAAGTGTGTTCATTTATTTGAGAATATTTTCAAATTATTTCGGAACGCCAGCGTTTTCCACACGCGGGTTGTGAATCAAACAGTGTTCATCGTGACGAAATTACAATTTATTCGCATAAAAGCAAAACTTGTTTACGTCGCCAGATAAGGAAAGACGCCATTCGATGAAAATGATACGCGAGAAAACAAAAATTGCAATAGCAGTAAACAAGTGAGGAAACTCGATCCCACCACACCTCAAGTGTGTCGCTACACTACCGCGTGAAACGTCAGAAATGTACTACTTTTGTGTTTACCCTACAGGCCTGTATGAGAAGTACAGACGTTGACTGATGTCGGGTCACACAATCATGTTGAAGTTATTAATTCAAAACTGTTATAAATTTTGTACGATTTGGATTTTTGTGTCCGTGTTATTGGAACCGGAAAACGTTTATTAAAACCCAACTCTAGCGCCCCAGTGCTAAATGGCGATGAAAAAGCAGAGCTGGAAGTACTGGAAAAAGTTGTTAGGTTGTATAAGGTTTTTTAGGTTTTTTTCTGGTCCTTTAAGTTTTTAGGTTTTTGGTTCTAAAGTACAAAGAGAATGAGACACAAATTTCCAAATATAGGAATAAACATCATATAGACTACCATTTCCCATGTGACATTGTTTTTGTTGAGTGAATGACGTGACATCAGAACTCAAAAATATCGATTAAAATATGAAAGTAATTATGACTTAAGAGCCAGATAATTGGACAACAACAGACAAAAAACCTTTAAAACCTAACATTTAAACTTTTAAAAACGTTGATTTTTTGGAACAATCTCCAGCGGTGTAAAAAATCGCCTGAGGACTCACACTAGAGGACGGCCAGCGACAGGCTCGTTTGGTGATGCTTGGATCGCTAGCAACTGCCGCTACAGTCGCTCTTCTGCCCGGAGACACCGACTTGAACCGGTCCATTTGTGACTCGTCGGTTTTGTCTGCAACCACAACAGTGTGCAATTTTACATGCACCATGTCTCGTCGTGGCAGGTGACAAAGAGATTCCCTTCAAATTTTAGCCCCTTCAAAAATGTTCTTCTCATCGAAAAAGTGCAAAAGTTGGGACTGAAATCGTTAATTCAAAAGAATTTAAAAGCACAAGTAATTCTTCTTAGTATCCATAATCTCTGTTGTCGGAAAATTGCAGCGGAGTTTCCATTCAACGCAACGCACGCAACGTACGCAACGCAACAGACGTAACAGACGTAAGGCGACTGGCACAGCTGACGCAACGACGTACGCGCTTCCTAACTGCTTGTGTTTCGGCCGTTGCGACGGCTGCGTGTGTTGGCTAACATTCTTGCGTTTATTGCGTTCGTTACGTACTTTCTTGTGTGCATTGTGTTGGGTGGAAATCCCGCTTAACACACGCAGTTGGCTCCACGATAACCTTGACATGATGTGCTGCGTTAGGACAGCAACTTAGCTTACTGATGGTGAACCTGGAGGTACGTAAAATAAGCTTGTTGTGTCTACGCCCACGCAGTAAGTTACCGTACGTCAGGAGCCAGCGCCACTTCATGGAGTAGGCTAATGTTGATGGACAGACAGACCGTTAATAAGTCGAGAGTTAACGCGAGAGTTACAGGTTGTCGCCGCAAGCCAAGGTCTCACTCAGCCTAAGCGCCACTACTTCGATTTATTACAGATTTGTTGGCCAACACTTGTTCAAAAAATCCGCGCTGTGCACTTGTGGTTTGGGAGGAACGAATAGGTTAAGACGCCGAACTTACAATCAGAAGGTAGTGGGTTCGGCGTTGGACCCTTGGTTTGCAGCCAGCAGACATACCACCGTCCGATCAGCCACAATCGACCTCTATCACGTATCCCGAAAACTATCACTCATTTTTCATCCCGTTGAGGATAAGAGGCTGAGTTGACCTAAGCTCATACGCAGAAGGTCAGAAAAACAAAAAATGCAGTGCAGCTAATCGAAGAATGTGGAGCCTGGTCGTTAAATCTTTCTCGGCTTGTATAGGTCTACATTGCAACACTTACAGTACTGATCAACATCAGCGAAAGTTTTTGATAATTGGACAGTGACAACCTAATAACGTTCTTAATAATCTGCGCTAGGTCTACAGCTATATGCTAAGACTGTTTATGTTTGTTTCACATTCCATGAACACCCGTCCGTTATTTGTCCGCAGTTTTCCTCCTGACAGCTGTAATAGCAGCGAATAGAAGCTGTCGATTTTACATTGCTACGGTCGTGTCCTCGCTTTACCTACGAGCGCGTTTTATGGTATTCGTGATAGCGCAAAAACAACTAGGAAAATATGTCGGTCCAGTGCCGACATGTGCAGCCGTCCGGCTTAATGCTTAAACAATCTTTAAACAACCTTAATGCTGAACATAAACCGAAAATTAACACGCCGGTTACTTTCCCCTGCAGAACGTTAACACCAATTTTGTTTTTACGCATTTTTAAAATTTTTACGTAGGAAGTCCGTACGAGACGTCGGAGAGACGGACAGACAAACGGACAAATTGGCAAGACGTGTAGGCCTATTGCAACCTGATAGGACGGCCAGACAATAAGCCATCAAATATCCGCTATAACACCATCGATACAAAAAGAGGTACATAACAGCCTATAAGTGGCCGAAAGATCATATGGCAGAGATAATAGCCCCCGCCCAACATCCAAGATTGGCACATCACAAAAAGATTCAAACGGTACTGTTTTTAACAATATCGCCCATTTCAAAAACAGTTATCTGGATTGCACACAAACGCCAAACATGTTACCACATGATGCGTTTTACCCAAAATGCGTAAAAGTGCGTTTGCGGTCCTGGCGGTCCCCGCTGGGAAACCTTGAAGCGCTTCCCAAGCCCCCTAACTAGATTTTTTGGACGCGGTGCGAAGAAGAGTAGGAAAGGAAAGTGAAAAAATAACATGATAAAAAAGTGAATAAAAAAAGTGAAGGAGAAGCCTTAGAAGACAAATTCCAGGCTATGTCTATGCGAAAGGTATAGCCTAAGAGAGGATACCTGAAAAGCTTCCGCCCCACCCTAAAAAAGTCTCCACGATAACGGCAGAGCATACATAACCTCGTGGTTATTGTATGATGTGGTAACGGTGCATATATTCGTCGACGAAGACAGAAGTAATAGAAAACATGCGGCACATAGAAAACAACAGACGAATATTAGCAACATTACGGAAGCGCCGTCGAATATCGTGAAGACCAAAATTAATATATGCACAACACATGACCAAAAATATTTGGCGATATTTAAACTTATACTCAGACATTTGTCTCCATAATTGGCATATTTATCATTTACAGTTACAACTTAATTTGTAACAAATGTGTTTGTCAATCGAGGTGCCGAGATCGAGACGCTAAACGCGTTGGTCGAGAGAGATGCAATGAGGGAGAGTATCCTTCTCTCCAGCCGACTATACGTAGTCTAGGGAGTCTCATAAGCTCCGCCAGCGGTGTCCCCGGTAGGAAACAAGTTCTGATGCATTTTGAGCTTGAGAAACGCCTCTGATGCGTAGCAATTTACCAAACTAGAACGCAGTCGTAGCCCGCAGGTACCTCCGCCATGGCAAAGCTATTCGCCAGGTGGCGTCACCATCTTCGCTTTGCCAGCGGTTCCCTTATGCCCCCTTTAACGCAATGGTAACGAAAATTTCAAAGTGATCCAGAATCTAGGATTCCTGCCGGATCACGCCCAAAACTGAATCACTGGTAGCTGTTGCCATGCCCGACCACTCTCAAAATTTCAGAAAGATCCGTCCATAACTTTTTGAGTTATCTTGCTAACAGACAGACAAACAGACAAACAAACAAAAACCGGCAAAAACATAACCTCCTTGGCGGAGGTAATCAAGCACGTAAGCGGCACAGCGTAGCACCATTGTTACATCAAGAACACCCGGCACGGCGCCTTTGTAAAAAGTGCCGGTACGCCGTACCGTGGACACAAATGAAGCAGCGGTGCTTACAGTGAACGTGGAGTACACTGGAAGCGAGCGGGAAACAGTCGCAGCTGAGTGGCAGCGGCGTACGCGATGATTCCAGAAACACATCGACCTCATCGACACTGACTCCACGATCTTTCAGCGGGCCGCACAACGCTTGTCTACACCAGTCAGACAGTCGATTATTAATCGACCAGAAGAACACTCGGAAAGCGTAAACATCCGCCAAGAACGGTGCTGTCGCCTGGCGAATACAAAGAAAAACTTAATACAACATTTTTCGTTATAATTATGTCGGGTGGCAGCTGCACCGTTTGCCATCAGAAATTAAGCACTTTTACACTGGCCCAAATCTAACTTTAAAAAATACTTTCAGCCAAATCACCGGTAACTTTTTTGTAATCCTGCTTAAGAACAAACAAACTAACCGACAGACAACAGATATAAGCGCCGGGTATCATAACCTTCTTGGTGGAGGTAATCAACAGAATTGCAAAGATTGCCATGTGCACTGGTAGCAGAAATATTTTTACTTAGGGCTGTTTACTACTTTTTTCTTACGATTTATTTTTCTATTTACCTGAGTTTTTTTACTTTTAAACGGGAAAATGTACAAGCCTTTCTTTCCCCCAAATACGCTTATATCGATTAACCAATCAATCAAATCAATCAGTCAATCAAAGTTTCCTTAACAGAAAAGCAAATTCGACATATGGGTTAACTGACGCTCTAACGCGAACAATTCCCCCTACAGCTACACATTATTCCGTAGCGGTCCGTCAGTCTGTCTGTCGTCTGTCTGACACATTCGTGCACCTTGATGAGTGCTTAAACCGTTCAACGGATTTAGATGTCATTCGGCAGGTACTCCTGTAGGGTTCGATAACACATTGTGCCAGCTGGGGGTCCTTGAACTCTTAACGGAAAATAAAAATTTTGGGGTCGAGCCTATACCACCAAAATATGCAATTGCAAATGGCAGCCAAACAGTCAGTTTTAGGCTGCCACCTGACGAATACAAAAAAAGAGTTAGGTAGACTTGCGACAGCGATTCCGCCTTTTGCTAATTATCTTTGATCTTGTTATCATGATAATAATGATGATGGTGATGCTGACGACATACTCGAGAGTTCGGCCGGCGGTTGCACAGATGACTACCGAGTCCGTGAAGTTCTTATTAGACCCAGAACAGCAGTCTAATTGAACCACGAAATACTCGGTCGCAGATATGGAAATCTACAGTCAAACAGCCAAGCGGCTAAAGGTCGTCTATGGCTTTTGACGAAAACCCAAAGCTACGGAGCGTCACCTGCCGTATGGAATCGCCACGCGAAACGGATGAACGCGCCCCGCCTTAACGCCAGTCACACAAACCGATTTGCCTACACCGGAAAGACGTAAGGCTGAGTTGAGTCAGTTGATCTTCGTGGTCCGTTACATAGGGCAACCGAGATGGTTTACCTGTCTGCAGACACTCACCCATCCAGGTAGTAACCACCTGATATCGACCTGACCGGGAGTCAAACCCACAACCTGTAGATCGTGCGTCCAACTTCCTAACAGTTACGGCACCAGTGACACACAGTCTGGATTTTATTTTAGTCACTTTTTTCGTCCATTTCGCTGGTTTCAAATACGACAATCCAAAATTTAAATGCCTTTTAAACTGGAAATAGAAACTCGGCAACAACTGACAGAATGTCCAACCGTGTTATAACAATAACTAAACGTCACAGTTCTGATTCACAAAACTTGACTTAAAACTAATAACCGTGACCTTGACCTTAACCTTCACCACGTCCATGTAGACATTTAGTGTCCACCTTCAACGCGGTGCCGATCTGGTCGATATTTCTGAAGTTACCAGCCCCGCTTTTTGGCCTATCTAGTATGCGTATAGTTGGGACAAAGTAGATGTGCGCATGGCGCTTCATAAACCTGTGTTCCAGTCACTTTACAGACTACTACGACTACTGCTACTACGAGCATTACCCCTCGTTTCTGGTGGTATTTGTAGGCGAGTGTCTGTGACTGTTGATCGGCGTTGAATGAAGAAACCCTGTTCACATGTCCGTGACGTCGTCTCTGCTGATGTCGCTGTTGCGCGTGTCTGTCTGTGCGTGACAGTGATGACGATGACGCCGGCTGCGGTGAAACTCTTTCTCGTGGTGACCCCGCCAACGACCGCGCTTCACGACTGGGCAGTTTTTTTTTAAATTTAAACGCACGCATGCCAATATGGCAAACAATAGACGCCAATACAAGAGAGCGTTCGAAAACTGGTGTAAAACACGGGTTTTGTGGTCTTTACAGCTGCGAAAATTAACGATTAGTCACCCGATTAATGACTGAGTAAATTCTGATGATTGAAAAATCGGTTATTAAATTTCTAATTTAATCTTATCACCAAGAAAGCATTGCAGAAAAGATAAAACGCATTGGCGCAACATCTGTTCCGTCATTTCCGTGTGAACGACTCGACACTGCAGGCAGTATAAGTGACAGCGTGGAATAAAGGCAATTATAACACTCCAAACACTGAAAGTGAAAAGTGGAGTGATGACAGAAAGCCGGACAACGTGGGTTATGAAATAAAACGCGAAACACGCTCGATTATCAAACGCTGCATACCAAGGGCTTATAATCTCCCCCCCTCAATATTGTCGACCGATAGACGCCGCTGGTAAGACGTAAACAAAATTCCTGTGCTTCCGCGGTTGCCGTCCGTCCCTATTTTTTTATCGAACTTTTCAAAAATATCCCAGCAGTTTTTGTTTGCTGTCATAATATCACTGAAACAACGAAACTGTTTTACGTCCAGCTCGTTGAGCTACAGTATTTTTAGTTCACTTCTCAATGGTGTGTCACTTTGTTTTTAAAACCTAGCATAAAATATATTAAGTTAAAAATTTTTTTTAAATATTTCCTTCGTCCTTACTTTTCGCCAAACTGCAATTAAAAGCACATGAATAATTATTTTTGTATATGCCTTGCTGGCTTAGGCATTGTTATCTGTATGGATCACCAGCGCATACCACAAGAAGCACTGTACTGGCAGGTACCAGGATACGAAAGAGGACCAAGTCGACCAAGAGCGAACTATAGCGGCACAGTCAACGAAGATTTACAAAGGACGGGGTTCACCTGTGAGGAAGCGGTGACAGCTCTTGACCGGCACGGATGGCGTCAGAGCGTGGCGCAATGTGTCCAGTTGGATGCGAGATGAATCAAGGTCAAAGTCAAGGTGACATGCCTAACTAAGCGAATACGAGTGGTTAGCTTACATGCGCAAGTCGTGTCGTGGTTCGTACGGTGTGCCTGCTCCGCTGTCTGTACTGCCCTCTGACGGCTGTTCGCTGCACAGCGACCATGTCGAACCTGCACCCACCGAAACATTAGCGTAAACATAAGCAAAATCAAACGATCAAAACACATTTGTGTAGCGCCGTTATGTTGCGAACGGATCAGAGATGTACAATGGCAGATATTAAACCAGACTAAGAGTTAACGTTTACTGTAGGCAATGTCAAACAGTTCGCTTGTGAACGAGGTCTAGACAGCGATAAGTGCTATCATCTGTCCGTCACATGCATGCACCCTACCGTTCAAACGATTTGGATGCCATTTGGCAGGTAGTCCAACGACACATTGTATTAGATACATGGATCCCTGTTCCCCCAGTGGAGGCCGGGGAAATGGTGGTCGAACCCTTAGCCGAAACATGCAACTGCAAATTGCAGCCAAACCGTACCGTCACAGCTGTGCTACCACGTGATGAACACAAACGAAGAGTTCGCTGGACTTGTTACAGCAATTATTCCGTTTATTGTCAGATTACTTCTGTCCTTCTTACTACTAACCTGCGTGTTCGTCGTCGTCGTCGATGCTGCTCTGGGGACTGAAAACGTCATCATCAGGTACGTAGCCGTAGTCGACACTGGCGTGACGCGTTCGCCGTCTTCCGACCTCCAGCAAACCCGGCAATCTACTCGGCCTCGCAACGCCACAGTGCGCCTGTGGCGACATTGCTTACGGAATTCATACGACAAATCGTTGAAAATTGTTGAGGATTATTAAAAACTTTAATCTTTAAAATTTCAGACTAAGTCAAGTTTGCAAAATAATCATTATAGGTTTAATCTAAATAAAATGGCATTACGACAAGCATCCAAAATTATCGCAATCACCGGTTTTTTTCAGGGAAAGTCAGCATTTTTAATCAGTCTGGGTTTAAAACGTTCAATTATTGTGTCTTGAGATATCTTTAAAAGCTTAGGCTTATCGCTCAATAACTGGAAAAAATTGCTATGTAAAAATACATCTTTTCTGACATTACCAAATTTGGCAATTGCTTATTTTTATTTAAATTAGTTACAGCACTGCTGAAATGGAAAAGCGCGTACGCAGTACAAGTTTATATTACTTCAGACAGTGCTATATCGTACTTGAACCACGCTTAGATCTCTCAGTGGTTTGCTTAAACGCACGACTACAGCCAAAAGTTGTACAAGCTGAGGGCCGGTTGTTACTGACTGAACGTGATGATGACATGCGGTGTATCATGTAGTACCTTTTCACGATTTTCTCTTTTATTCTCTTTGACTTTCTGCAGTCGACTGTCGCTGGCAATAAAACTAAAAAAACAAAGATGAGAAAAAAACCTCAAAAAGTACAATAACTAACAGAATACTTTGCCTTTCGACAGAAATGTAGTCAAGTCTTCTTAGTTCGAGTCCGAGTCCTAAAAATAATGATTCTATACCGACTCGAGTTATAGTTAAATGCTATAGCTCTTGATAGAAAACCTATCTCAGAGCAACGGAGCGTCACCCGCCGTATGGGATCACACAGTGTTACCTGTCACCTGACACAGGTGAACGCGCCACACCTTAACCCCAGCCAGATAGGCTAATACTCGATTTACCTACCCCTGATGGATGGAAAGCTGAGTTGACCTAGGCGGCTGGATACATACCGAAATGGTTTACCTGCCCGCAGGCAGTCACCCATCCAAGTACCAACCCAGCCCAACGTAGAGTAACTTCGTTGATCGGATGAAACGCGTTGCCGCTACGCCAAGCCACTATCCACTCTCGGACTGTAGTTATACATGAAAAACAACATTTTACTTATTGACAAGTTATTATGAGTATTGTGAGTGCAAATCTATTAAGTTGGAATCCAAGTACAAGACTGACTCCGAAAAAAGTAAGGACTCCAGCTAGTTCACTGCCGAACTTAAGTACTACATCAGTGCCATTTGGTGCTTTGCAGCTGTGTTAATGATTTTTGGAAGACTGAAAGTATACGTCCGACCTATATTCATTATAATCTTGATCTAGCAAAATCACGTCACTCGAGTATCTTCTCAGATACAACGACCTGTCCACGCGCTCATCTTCCAGTCATCTTCGTGACTTTACGCGCCATGATACATAACTTGTCATTTGATTCCCGTGCTATCCAGCTTCCACATCACAAGTTACATGTAATTCCGTTCCTCTTCATATTCGTCAAAGTTGGTCGGCTCCTTTAGACGTCATCATAAGACGTAATACTTTCAGCTTGCCTATCTTGCCCTTTAGCGCCCCTCTTCAATGCGCCCTGATTTTCCTGTTCCTATATAAAATTGTTATTTACTTACTGACTTACTTATTCCAAAAATTGCGAAAGTGGCCAAATTTCAAATTTGAAAACCCGTTGATTTCGCTTGCAACATCACCAGCAGAGATGCCATTAATCACTAGGTCAATTTATTGTTGGGCCTACAGCCGTTCTGATCTGCCGCATTACGTGTCGTGCCTGTCCGTCCGTTTGTCCATCTGTCTCGTATACGGCTTTCGATAGGTTTCTAATTCGACAACAACTAAATGGTTGAAATTGATACAAACAAAGTAAAATTTGTGTAAACGTTTCTCAGGACAGGAGTAACTGGTGTGACAATTTTTAGTTCAAAGGGTCAAAGGTCAGAGTTATGGTTAACGTTAGAGTAATACCCCGTTTACACGATGAAGCAAACATGAAGCAAACTTAGAGCACACGTCGTGCACGTGCATATTGAATACGCTTGCTTTATCTTTGCTTCATGTTTGCTTCATCGTGTAAACGGGGTATTATGCAGCTCTAAGCCGACGGCCGCTCAATACGTCAGCACTAAGCCAACATATTTTAGTAAGAAGTTGTCAAACACCACTTATACCTGTTGCTATATGCATACATATGTAAAATAATGACATTTTAGAAAGTTTTAAAAACTGCGCAAATCTAAATCAGCTTATACAATATTTGTTGTAGTTTAAGATACGCAAGTAGCAAAAGTTACTGATTCTGGCTGCTATTGGGTGACAGTTTAAGCTTCGGAATCTCTTCTGTCGGCGTGATGACAATTTGAGGATGACCGTTCATGTTTCTGTAATTTAAAGACACACACAACATGCACACGACATCTCACCGCGGGTCAGTTTTGCAAGCAACCTTCAACAAGTTGCCTAAACTTACTGTAAACTTGCGTCAACTTAGCCTCCTACCCTCAGCGGAATAGAAAATGAATAGTGGCTTACGGGTTACAGCGTGAAAGCCCAGTGTGGCTGACTGGGCGGTGGTATGTTTGCTGGCTGCACCGCGGGTTTAAGATTGTTAGCTAGTGCGGGCAATAGATGGCCGCATAGTGCGTTGTGGTATCAATAGCTCATGTCAATCAGCTGTCACGTTCACGATTGTAAAGCGCTTCTGGTGACGAGTCTGACTGGCGTAAACAGCAGAGCACCATGGCAAGTATCGCAATATACTTTTACATTTACGTCTATATATAGAGGTAAAGGTACTTTAAACAGATTATTAATACGCATATCCATAATATAGGCGACATGTGAAGCTTGCCATTTTATCCCTCGATATAGACAATAAAAACAGGGGGAAGTATTAAAAGACGGACGGACGAACAGACAAGCAAGATATTGCCGTTACATACAGTAATCAAAAAAATTTAACCATCACGTTTATTTTCGGCGACGCCGGCTACTGCAACAGGTGCCAATCCAGTGTGGTCCGTCTGTCCGTGTGTCTGCATGTCTGTCAAAATTGTTCTCCTTGCTAAAGCCATCAGACAGAAATTTACTTCCGTCACTATACATAAACCTTAGGGCCTATTATAACAGTACAACACAGGTTATATAATCGGTGTCAATTATACGCGTCAGTCTACAATGTAGTGCAATTTATATGATTATGATTTGTTTCTGATTGAATTTACTGATACGACATTCCAGAAATTGCTGCCATTCGCTCGGTATCGTGCAGTTACGAAACCTCGTAGTTTATTTTTTATCACTCTTTAGGCCTATATTCCGACGCCCTTGCACGCGCGGCCGACACGGGTTTGAGTCATGGCGGTAAAATGCGAGAAAATATCTTACGGATAGACCCGAATGTCATAATGAATGTGCGCGCATGATATGTCATCACAGCAACGAATAATAAACAATCCTGGTCTTATGACAGGTATACCCCTGTCACTAGACCAGAGTACATGCAATACATTCACTGCTCGGTGTAAGTTATATGCTATACTATAAGCCTAGTCACGTGAATGTTAAAGATTTATACTAACCTACCATTGATATACGCGGTATCATAAAATGATTGCATATATACACTCAAAACACGACTTTATTGCTTCAGCCAGACATAACAAGAAGTTGATCGACCAGTCGTATACATCGTAAAATAGAGAGCAGTCTGGTGGCCTATTATGTAATTAAGCCGCCCACCGGGGTCCCTCTTTTAGCCATAGGCGGATTTCGCGGAAAGAGAGACACAGAGCCATGCCCCCAATTAGATGCCAAAGTCGCCCTTTGCTGCGCCTTGCCTATAATAGCTTGCAAAGAATGCAAGCGTAAACCAAAATTTCATGATCTACGCAAAAGCAGTTCGGTTATAACCATCGGATGACATGACTACGAAATTTATACAGTTCAACCTTGCGTTCAGTGTGCAAGTAGAGGTAAGTAATAATAAACAACAAATAACGTTCTTCAGGGCCTATTACGCCCAGGTAATCTCCATAGCAGTTTATGCATTCCGAATATAAGCCTGTGCCTATTTTTTGTCGTTTTTATGAACCTACCGTTTTAAACGACATTACGAACACTTGAGTTTGACGCGGCAAAAAAATGACACAGCCTGTGACTCCCCTCCCAGTCCAGCCCTAGCACGAAGCACAAAAAGCTAAGCGTTTGTTACGTGACAGTTCCTAATCCTACACTGACTGAGAGAATGACATAGCACAACGTGGGAGAACATGGTAGGCCAAATGTCGTGTCTGTTGGTCTGTCATGTCTGCTGTTGTAGCTTAGCTATTCCTGACCGTTACTCACAGCCTTGACCTTGTCGATCAAAGCCACAGACGTGGTATACACGACTCTGCTCTGTGCTCTTGTCAACAATTTCTTCACCCTTGCCCAAGGTGCTTGCGACGCTAATGACCGCTTCCCACTTTTGATCCAAAATTGCGCAAACTAAGCTACAGTCGTAAAATTCCGACGGCGTCGCATTGCGAAGTATTGTCACATGATTCGGTGAATTTTAGTCATTGGGCGACCATGCAGATGTCTTCAATACCCACCAGTTAACAATATTTTTGCACTTTTCTGTAGCACACTATGTCGTCTAAAAACACTTCATCTGCCAACTGATCATTGCGATTAGGTTGCAATAGGCTATATACTGCCCACTGTATAAGTGGCGCAAATTTTGATGAATGGAAAATTTGTGGTCCACAAATTTTCCATTCATCAAAATTCGGACTTCTCGCACTGCGTCTGGAAAGCTCAACTGAAAGTAATGAAAAACAATAACGACACTATACCTAGAAATAAGTCGGCCCAGTTCCGACATAATAATATTATTATGCGGCTGTCCACCTAGAGCTGTGCAATTTCAATTCTGACCTTGACATTTGACTTTTTAAATTAAAAATTGATTACTCTTGCCATGGAGAACGTTTGCATCAATTTGAGGTTTTCTGTAATTTTGGTTTCAGTTTAGTTATTCGAATTAAGATCCCGTGCAGGACACGCGGCATTAGACAAGCTGGTGGGCGACGTGGCTCCAGGGCCGGATTTAGGGGGGACCCGGGCCCCAGGCCTCCCACCAAACCCCTCAAGGGGAAGGGAAAGGAAGGGGAGGATGGGAGGGATTGCCCCCTTTCTGAGATCCCAAATACGCTACTGGGCCCCAGGCCTCCCACCAGCTAAATCCGGCCCTGCGTGGCTCGCAAGCTGCAACGCGACAGACGGACAGACAAACAGTTGCAGAGATTCAGACAGCCACAGACAAGCGCTGACTGACAATAAGGGTTGCTTATACTTTGCAGCACAGCGAGCCAGCAGATGGAAGACCGTACAGTAACATGCTTGAAAGTTGTATCGAATGCTGTAAAATTAAATAACCTGTAAACCTATACTGCAGTCACGTTCTGTGTCGGTTTTGTCGGTTTGCATGATGACTGTGCTCCAGTATTCTGACTTGCAGTTAGGTCTATTTTACACGCAAGCAATTTCCAGTCAATGAAAATAGGTCTAGCGTAGTCTGTTGATAAGAATACACTGAGCTTGAAGAATGTCGGTAAGAAATGCTGAGTCACGCAGCGTCACAGCCAGGATGAGAGACGATTGCCAACTGTCTGAAAGAAAGGAGATCTAATTAAAGACATTCACAAGAAGCCATTATGAATTGTTTTGAAAAGCCAGTATCTCCGCTGTTTGTAAAACAACAAAACAGTCAGGACAAAAAGAGATCAAATCCAAAATTGAAAGACTAGCTCAGGTGAGCTTCCTTGGCGCTAGTACAATTGTATAATATGACAGTAAAAATTACAGCCGGGGTAACAACATTTTAAGTCGAAATTATTAGGCAGAATCGCTTCTTGTATCGCAAGCGATTCCGCCTATTGCTACACATTTATTCGTAGTGTGATCTCTCTGTCGCCTGTCACATTTGTGCACCATGTTTAAACCTTTCGACGTATTTAGGCCTCATGCATTCCAGCTGGCGAATACAACAGCCATTCCGTGCCCTCAACACATAACCTAATATTAAATCTTGTATAAGATGTGCGATGCAAAAACTCAAACTTGAAATAAATTTCGAAAGGCTTTCTTAATGCCGTGTTTACGTAAGTAAAAAGTACAACGTGAAATTATCGACACCAGAACAGTGAGGTCTCTCACCAGCAAAATTATCTTGTGGTCCTTGTTTAAGGTAACGTTTAAGGTCCGTGCCGTCCTCTTCCTCTAGGCTATATAACTGCAGGTGCTCAGTGCTGTAAGGCCAAAGGCCTAATGCTGTTTTTAACTGAAGCTTGCAATAGATACCGGTAGGCCTACGTACTTTTCTTGTCCTGAACGAGGTGAAAAAGTAAATAATGTTTCAGAAAAACAACCGAATATAGCCGTTCTATTTGTGTTATTATGTCAACTGAGGTATTTGTACTCATAAATAGCCGATTGCGTGTGGTATTATATCATGGCCTAGTCGAATCGGCGGCATAGCAATTACCTTCGGCGTGCACATACGTCAAATACTGCAATGCGCAGAGTGGGCCAATAAACAGTAGGTTTACTAAGCCACTCGTTTTTTGTCACAACTGTATCAAATACTGACCTTTTTGCAATAAGTAACGTGATGAGTAAAGATTTCATCACGTATTGCTACACTACATTGTAAAATCTTTTAAAGCAACTAACGAATTCTAAATCTGGCTGTACATGTATTTCGCGACACGCTAGAGTTTGTGGTTGAATCTTAAACAACAAGACTCAACGTGTTTTCACGTTCAGCACTGATTTGGCTAATGAAAGGATTTTAAAATTTGTCCAATATTTGATGAAACTATATTACAAAAGTTGTAGATTACTTTTTATGGGTCACCGAGTAACAGACCTGTTGCGCACGTTAAAGATCAAACCAAGCACGTTGTCTATTATGCAAGCAATGTCTCTGTCTGTCGCGTATGCAGGGGAGGGGTGAGGTACAAACCCCATTGAGAGACATTTATATTTTTATTTTTAAACTTTACAGAACTGTATAGCAAAAACGTGCAAAACTACGTATCTGTTTACCATAATGTGTGCTTTCTGTCACATACTGTGTTATTTTTGTACCTCAGAATGCACCAAAAATAACGACCAGGATCTGCTCAAACCAACTACAAGACATTAGGCTACAGAGTTTCCCCCAGAGCTTTCGGGGGTTTAGAGAAAAAAGAAAAAACACACCAAAACGGTATCGAAAAAAGACAAAGAGAGAGTCGCGTCGTGGCCGGAGGCAGGGGGCACTGCCCACCCCCCCCCTTAATTTTAAGCTGTAGAATCATTGTCAAAAAGTTTTTTCTTGTAAAACTTTCGACCAAAAATGCAAAATCTATGGCTAAAAATCCCAATCTTTAGAAACTTAAGAGGCAAAATTTAAATTCAGAAATTCGCAGCAATCTGTTGGAATTCAGTCGAAAATGTGCACTATTAGTCAGATAATTCCAAATTTCTGCCCCGTCTACTTTTTTTAACCGAAGACGCCGCTGCAAAAAAAAGAAATTGGAAAAATGTGGGTTATAAATACAACTGAAAAATTATGCGAAAATCCAAGTGATACATTCAAATCATAGTGCTAAATGAATATATAAGCGACCCATTTGCGTTTGCATTATCGCATACCTATGTTCTATGTTGTGTAATACAAATTATTTGAGCAAAGCTCACGTGACGCGCGACAACAGCAATGCTGCCATTTCAATTTGGGGAATCAGCGCACAACGTGCAATAAGATAATACTGCGTTTTGAAAGTGTACCCAAAGTTAAGGCTTCCGTGCGAAGAACTTTTTGAACTTACAAGGTCGAAACTAAAACAGTTAAAATGTACGTTTTGTCCTAAAAAAATATCATACGCGGGTTGTCCTGATATATCTCTAGTAATTTTCATGCAATTCACTGCTCGCGGCCTTAAATCGCAAAAAAAAATTACTAAAGATGCCGCTTTTTAAAATTTTAAGGTCGTTCAAGGTTATAAGCCTTGGTACCTTTCATAAGCTTGAGAGCAGTACTTGTTACGGTAAGCAGCAAGTCTATGTTAAGTTCATCTGCAACCCTTTTCACGCCAAATTAGTGGATATTAACAGAAATCGCTCATTTTAAGAGGCACCTATTTTTGATGCCCCGTACGGAAAAGTTCTTAAACCTAGAGGGTCAAAGTTTAAGCTGCTAAAATCTACATTCATTTTGCAGTTTGTCTTAGTCTATCTTTAACCATTTTATCGTAGTTCACTCTTTAATGTGCGCCGCAGTTTAAAATAGCAAAAAATCCTTAAAACTGGGTATTTTGGGGTTCAAGATCATCGATGTTGTTACCGTTGGAAAGCTCGTCGTTAGTGCTTGTTATGACAAACAGCAATCTATGCTTACCTGAAACCGTTCTACGCTAGACGAGCCAATTGCAGTAAAATAACGCGTTTTAGTGGGAGGGTTCCCTATTCTGACGCCCTCGATAATTCGAGGAAAATCGCATGACCTAGCGGCACAAAATTTTGTCACAAAAAACTAGAGTTCTTGAGGAAGCCTACAGTAAAGATTTCCTGATCCTAGCTTGCACTTTTTGATAGAGCTGCAGAGTGTGACAACCGGACAGACGGACGAACGCCTTGATGATAGCTAAGACGCGCGAAGCATTACATCCTGTCGCGCGTAAAATGAATAGGTCCTACAATAACTACCATTTACTGAGAGATTACTTCAATTCAGTTCAATAATCAACAAGTCCAAATTAATTTGCTGAGAAGCGGATTTCCTGTCACCGGTTAACGCAACTTTTCTGCTAGGTTGCAGCATGCAATTTGCACCCCACTCATTTCTTTCGGGGCAGAGATCTTCATGTAACGTAGTATGTCATTGGAGTCAACAAGTGTACTTGCCAAATGCCATCTAAATCCATCCAACGGTTCTAACATGGTGCAAGAATGTAACATGCGAATTTGACAGACATACCACGCTACTGAAAAATGTGTAGCTATAGGCGGAATAACTTGCACCAGGGCGATTTCGCATCTTCATGCCATTTTGATTTGTCTGCGCGTTTCACTTGTGTTTGAGCGTGTGTTTTCGAGCATCGGTGACTGGATGTCTCAATCTTGTGCCAGAACGCATTTATTAAACTCGGTTGGCTAATTGGGTCCCTGCGCAGAACTTGCAATGGGCCACCTAAAAACACACATAGGCTTACAGTCTACGCATACGAAAACAAGACGCCTAGCTGTCGCTAGTGCGGGGCGGACCGCATCGAAAGTTATCCAAGGCCAAGGTCAATGATTTTCATTTCATCTGAAAGGGCGTATGACTTCCTATTAGTGATCAATAGCAACCTAGGCTCTATCTTGTACCGTTTAGCCACAATACATCCGTGACAGACAAACGGACGACAGACAGACGAACAACAACCGTAGCAAAGACGAGAGCCGGACCGTTAAGCTTACAACTTAACGGTCGGTCCAAAAAACAACCGGTAAAATGACAAGGGAAGGCGACGGTCACGAGAACAATTATGCCCAGACGCGCTTGTCGTTTTAGGTTAGACCTGAAGCTGTGTTATGCGTAACTGCTGTAGCGATAAGCCAACAATTTTACGTGTATGAATAGAACGCTTTAAACGAATCGACACTGCAAGTGGCGAGTTCGATACGTTGATTTACCGTACAAGACAGAAGCACACGGAAGCGACTTACCGTCGACTGCAGCTGCTATCATTACTCAGCTAGAGGCGTAAGTATAAGCTTAATCGAACTGATAGATAGGCCGACTGACACCGGCTTATAGGCGCTACTGTCCGTCCGTATATGCGCCTAAAACGAGAGGGCAAACTCATATAATATGCGCATGCTGCGGTAAGTATAATATGCGTCGTAAATATAAATCAGGTATTATCGTGGCGACAGAGGGGCGAGCATGTATATAGCCAGGCCACTGAGGCCAGGTCCGCGTCTGTATACATACAGTAGCTGCATATGGCCTGGTCGTCGTCTTGGTCCGTTGAACGTCGGTTTGAATGAACGCTGGATGCGTGCTTTCGAGCGACGACGCCAACTAAAGGCGCGTTCAGAGCGACGCAACTGAACTGACTTGAACTTTACTTAACTGAAATGACAGTTTTTGCCGTAATGACCAATGTGCGTTCGTTAAAATGGATTTAGCAAATTAAAGATAGGCGCATCCCTACAGTCAGCCGTAGCCCGCAGGGCGCACATTAGGCCTACGCATTACTGCTCGTCCATTGCTCAGCTGTGTCGCTGTGTACGCCCCTTAAATGCACATTGCACAACCAGTGTACGACGCGCGGCAAGCCGTGTCATAAATGACGATTATTGTTACGCAGTGCGGTGCCACAGGAACGAGCAACAAACATAGGACACAGAGTGGCTCAAACGATGCCACTTTGTTTTATGGCTTGTGACTTTGAAAGTACTGGCCAATTCGGCACAAAATACGGCAAAAATCAACGTCACTTCATTCTTAACATCACCTCGTAATTTTTCTTCTGAAAACTACTTTTCAAACTAAAGAGGGTCCATCTGTCGGAAGACAAGCGTTTGTAGATTTTAAGCGGTTCAGCCTTTGATCGTGCTTTGCAATGCGCCGGACAGAAGAAAGTAAAATGTCTATCTCCCTTCCAATTTCGTATAGATTTTTACTCCTCGTGCGTTACTTTCCTAACGTAGCGAAGATGAGTATATGAGATCAGTGTAATATTGAGGACCGACGACCGACCGACCGATTTCTGTTCCTGGAAGAGCCTTTCTGGAAGAACTTCAAACGGTCATAATCTCCATAACCGTGCTAGATAGTCACTATGGTCACTATGGATCACCCATAGGAAGTCGACCGCCGTGAGTCAAATGGAGTCGATGACGTCGCGTGACCCCCAAAAGGTCAAGATCGTGACCCCATTATCTTTGAAGCGCCATATCTCCATAACGGTGCCAGATAAACGCATGCGTTGAGGTATAACAAGACAAACGGCAAGTAGCGTCATCGACCATTATTGGAAATTTTTTTCTCTCAGTTCCTAAAATCGAGATATATTTTATGAACTTCGGGGAGACAATTTCCAATAACGACCTCGACGCCAGTCACTATTAGTATAATATTAACCGGGTTTCGATTAGACGTCAGGTCTCTAATACAAGCCGAAAGAAACGAAAAAGCTCTTAAAAGAATACAAAAGAAAATAATGCGCGCGAGGAGTACATTAGATTAGTCACAATCTAATATTTCTTGTTGTAGATGTGCACAGCACTTTTGATAATCTTTAATTCACTGATCATGGTAGAAAAAAAACACACAAAAATAATACAATAGCAACAGCGAAAAAAACACTGCAATTGAACTCCTCAACAAGATCGATATTTTCGGAAATTCCGACGCGCAAACTCATTGAAGACGGATACTGCCTTTGGACGTTCTGTCACGCCAGAAAAATTACAAGTCGTAAAACAAAGTGGCCCCCGTTTTTGAGCCATCCTCTGTCGGTTTGTCCTTCCGTTCTGCAGTCTGTTTATCCCACACAACAATGCTGGCCTTTTTCGCTCTGCAACAATTACGATCATGTGAACTACATCACCGAAGTTACGATATAAGCCTACAGGTTGGGCAAAAATTGACACCCGTTTCAACTATGTCAATATGTAGTCTAATATCGGATAAACTGCGAATCGCCAAGTATTTATGCTGTTTGTAAACA
>Ga0209454_1000576_pt1 | contig 19759 bp, 15 predicted proteins | sample WorMetHERISLAND1_2_FD_187400 | JGI IMG/M metagenome (GOLD analysis project Ga0209454, IMG submission 187400) | Marine gutless worms symbiont microbial communities from Max Planck institute for Marine Microbiology, Germany - Olavius geniculatus... | ecosystem: Host-associated > Annelida >... | reverse complement strand
TAGTAGAGTTATTAATTGTTGAATATCGACAACAAAATATCTTTGTTACCAATATGGCGTTAGATAAATGCCTCTGTATATTTGCGTAATTTTAACAATCAACATCTGATTTTGAGAAAATTCCACGTCAGCAATGCGTCATTTATTGACAATCAGCGTGACAAATTTCAGTTAAATTTCTCAACGCAAACAATAGCCACAGCGGCTTGTGTGAAATCATCCCAAAACGTGAGATGTCGATCTTCCGCTACAGTTTGTTGAATCCTGACAGATAATGTCCACGGCATGCTAGGAAATTCCGCGATAAACCTCTTAGCACCATACTCTTTCTCTTGTTTCAAAACAGTTTAATTAAAGCATAGTCGTCTGCAATAATACTATTTTGTCATTGTTTTATGTTATTCTTTACGTTGATTGAGTCAAAAAAACGTCACTTTTGATCGCGCGACTGCTGTAGCTTATGTAACGCCATATTGGTAACGGAGATACTTTGTTCTTGATATTCAGCAATTAATAACTCTGCTAAAAATAATAGTTTTCTACGAAATTTAGCAATTTATTGGGGATTAAGTACGCGAAATTTCATTCAGATTTGTTTAGACGTGACATTTCTATTGTTTAATGTCTAGGGGTTTACTTTTTTTACCGTAGTCAACAGTTAAACAGTTAAAGACTACGGTGGCAAAAACATAAAATGAAAAGACATCTTAACCTACTCCAGAATCCGAACAAAACCAGTGTCTAGATCGGAATTTCGGCGCTGTACCGAGTGCCAACCGAGCCCGGATCGAAACGCGTCAGTGTGGAACGGCATTGGAACGGCACTGTGCTGCACAGACTCGTCGTTTATCAGTCGGTCGTACGGCGCTTGTCTGCAACGCGTCATCGTCACACGACAGCGACTGAGAACAGCGGCTATAAACACGAGCAAGCTGCTGCAGCTGAGCGAGGCTGCACTATACGCTGATATACGCACCGTCGGACGGACGCACGGTGAGATGTGAGGCGTGTCCGAGTCGCTCCGCTGATGAGCGTGTCTTTATCCGCCACCCAGCTGTCCGGACGTAGGATTCGCCGCATCTTAGTCGCACTAGATACCCGTACAAACATTGTCTACGGCAGGCCAGCTGACGAAACCCAGCTACTAACCGCTCGAAAAACGTACAACATTTCATTTTTATTGTACGACAGCATATCACTGACGATATAACGACTGGATATCAACATTACTGTTATCAACGTGTAGCATCGCTCTGCGTCCACGTTTAGATCCGCTGGCCGAATGCCGGAGTCTTTGTGGATCAGTCTGCCTAGCTGTTGCGTGAGCGACCTGGTTTACGTCGTAACGATTGACACACGCAAAGAAGAGGGCCTATTCACGGAGGTCGGTCGCACGTGCGACGTCGCAAACCGGCGTACGTGTGACAGCCGTTTGCGCCCTTTCGTCGATAGAGCCCTCAGCTGAGTGTCAATCGGTCGTAATTAATAGAGCCAGTGCTTCGACGATTCTGTCCGTCGTTCTGTCGTGTAGATAGAAATGTCGTGGCAGCAGAACTCGTCGTCGACCGACTGCGCGGAGGAACTGAGTTTGTCGTTCTCGTACGTCGACTACACGCAGTCGGACATCGTGCGATATGTCTTCGTCATCCTGTACGTCGTCGTCATCGTCTTTTCGTTGCTAGGCAACGCCGTCGTCATACTGACGGTGGCTCGCAACCGACACATGCGAACGGTCACCAATTTCTACGTCGTCAATCTGGCCACGTGCGATGCGCTCGTGGCGGCATTGGTGATGCCGCTGAAGGCCCTCGAGTACATGGCGCCGGCGTGTGAATGGTCGGTCTTCCGCAGCGACTCGCTCTGCTCGCTGTTGTTCTTCGCTCTGCCGGTCTTTGTCTTCGCCAGCGTCCTCACGCTCATCGCCATCTCCGTCGAACGGTGCCTTAGCAATTAATCAACTGTCCTTGTGTCACGGGGGGAGGGCAGGGAAGGCAATTACCCACTGTCGAAAAAAAATGTTTAAAAATTTTTTATATCGGAAAATTTGCATCAACAAATGCAAACTTTTGGGTTAACCCTTTCTTTTAGCAAAATTTATTCCGGAGCAAAATTGGAATTATGATTACCCATAATCTACTCTGCCGGAAAATTGCAACTTTTTACCCAAGATGCCGCTGTAAATTGTCTGCAAAACAGTCAACTCATCATGTACGTTATTTTTTTCTAGAACGTGGTAAATTTATACGGACCAACTACCAAATGATAATGTTACCAACCACACCTTAAACTGTGACTGCATTACCACTAGCAAAATTTGAAGCCATTTTGCAACTGATCGATTTGTCAAAACTTTTTTAATGTATTGTGTCGATTGAAGTAGTTGTTAAATGTTATCGTTTGTATGTGCTCTAACTTGTGTCGTGTAATTATAAATGTTAGCGCTGAATGAATAAATAGTTAAAACAATCAAACAAAAATAACCAATTACACCGATAATGGCCGGTACATAAAACGATCAATAAGAGATAACAAATTTTGAAACATATTTTATTACAACGGTAGCAGTAAAATGTTGCATTTTGTTTAGAGAAGCATAATGTCATTTTTTTGTATTTCAGATTTTTTTGCTAACAGTCAGTCCAAAAGTGTCTATACTTGTTTTTACTCACATTTTAGCCAAATTATAACATATTTTGGTCTACAATATAAGTAGGCTTTCGGGCATTAAGCAAATGCATAATTTGACAAGTCATCGCAATTTAGTTTCTTTTGCCACTGACGCATTCACGCGATTGGAGCACTGCGTTAGAGACGATGTGACTTCTAGCTTTAGAAAACATTTTAATCCATAAAAACGGAAAATATATAAATAATGGAAAGCAATATCGCGCGATGATATTGCAAAGCCACGTATAGACTATATACTGTACGGTTATTTTGTCCATCTGTCACTTTTGTATATTGTGTTAAGCTCACCAAACTCTCATAAAACAGGTTTCACCAATCACAGTAGCCGCTTAATTCTCATACGACGCAGTGTAACTTAATTCAGTTAAACATTCACAATCTTGAGTCAACAATGAGTATTAACATTGCAGTTATATACCAGAAATGGAGCACATGCAGTTACTTACAGGAAGTCGTATTTTTTTATTTGGTATATATAAAATAAGAAAATAAATTGATTAAGATTTGGAACTTATTTTGGACCGAAAGCAACAGCGTCGTTTCTGCCATGCGCTATATATGGAGACCGTAAATTCTAATGATACACTGAGCTTGCTGTCCGACCGATTTCAGCTTGCTCTTAATACACGCATCGCGTCGTATCAGGCTGCATCCACTCAATCTCAATTGAAGACAAGTAAAGCCGTGATTACAAGTCCAACACATCTCCATTGCGACTGACTGCTGAAATCTGTGATTTTGTGGTTTGAATAAATTAATATGCCTCTTAACACGCGTGATCAGTTAAGTGAAAACAGCAATGAAAATTGTCAAAAATCTGCACGAAAATTTCATTGTATCATAACTGTGACCACGGCTAAACGCTAAACTTTGTACATGTCATGCATGCTACAACCCAGTAGGCTTACAAAATGCATCTGAAATTGTTGTCACGAGAAGTAGTAAAATATCTGTTCGTTTCTGAAGCATAGTGATATTTTTTTTCTAAAGCCTAAATATGGCAGAGATGCATACATATCGAATTGGCTAAGTGTGGTCAAAGGTGCTATTTCGCTGGTTAGGTTGGTTTCCTTTGCCTGCGTCTGTAAAATTGATCCATTTTTAAGTCTTCTATTACGCCACTGAAGCAGAAAGATCAATGTAATGCTGCTTAAATCTCACGTTCCCACCATGCAATAGCACGCGGGTCTATTGCTGCGTGGTGAATTTCTGTATTGGCACGTAAGTAAGCGGTTAAACTGGGTTGAAAGTAATCAACGCTGGTCGTCAACGCAGCGGTTGCTTATGGCTCCGTCATGGACGACCGTTTCTGTTAACGACGTGCCGTTAGAGGCAATCCCTATGACGCTTCGCTCACGTCTGCTTGCCGCATTCCGAATTTACGATTTGGCAAGAAATGTCATAGCCATAACCTTCGTTGGTCTGCATCTCGAAAGCAGTCAACCGATGACTGCTGAATATAGGAGAATCGTCTGTATGCCTATAAGATTCTGCTTAAACTTTATAGTTTTGTGAAACATTTTTTTTCTGTTGCTGGTTTCGACTGTTTGAAACTCACTGCTCGACGACCTTCGTGATCCGAAGTGCATGTTCTGCTGTTTTTATGCATCGTGTCGTCGCGAATAGCTGGATAACTCGCATATTTTCGGCTTCTTATTCGTCTGTCATCCATCTTGATTCTGAGACGTATTTATTGCTATGCTGAGTGACAAGCTGGTAAACATTCGCTTGGCTGTGTCATTCTTGGCTTGGTTATTACTGGTTTCCATACATTTTTGCTCATTTGTTCACAAATTATATATAATGCTGTGGAGTCGAATTTACGTTTTACTTTGGCACATGATCATTAGTCATATTACACACGAACTGGATACATGTAAAGGGGCAGTAAATCTGTGTTCTGCAGTCTCCACAAGTTTTGATAGACCCGTCATCGACCATGCTGCAGCTGTCAGCTTGTTATTCGCAGCAAGTAAGCCTATGGGTCTACGTCAACGTTGAAAAACAGCTTTTAATAGCTTGTTATCTTATGAATCAATTCAGTAATGACAAACTATAAGCGCTCTTGTGCTTTGATTTCCACATCAAACGTTTGAACCCGTTGGCTGGCACCTGTCTGAGATAAGGCTTACTAGAGCCTGCATACGAGAGTCTACAATGCCACTCACCTTTTAATTAAGACTCATTCGTCTGAGCATATTCTCTCACTAGAATAGATTCATCGGCCCGATTTAGTGCTTTTGCTAAGATACTTATAAGAATCTTAGCGACATATCTTGCTTGGTGTGCGACTTACACGTGCAACCCGTCCAAATGTGAAAATGTATAAGGCCTGGCTTATTAGTGCGAACAAGTCAAGCACGAAGACCAGTAAAACGCGACGGCAGTGAAAATTGACGAACGAAAAGCGTGAAAAATACACTCATTTTTTCATTTAATTAGTAATTAGTCAATATATCAATTTTATTTCAGGCAACTTGTCCCATACGAGAAACATACGAAGCTCTAGGATCTCATTTAGAACCACGGTGACTACAATGCACAGTACGCCTACTCCCATCTGTAGGCCTACCAGTCACTTCAGCAACACAGTAAACCAGCCAACCAACTAGGCCTACTCAATCAATCAGCCAATCAATCATTCAGTCAAGCAAGCAGTCACGTAAGCAAGTGAGCAAGTTCAAAAGATTGCGCATTCATTGTGAATGCACTGCTGGCAATGATGTTGATGTATTGCATCTTCGTGACGAAGTATGCGCATGCTGTATATACAGCCACCCACAGAGCAACTGTTGTGAGTAGCATGCCCGACACCGGTAGGCTACAACAGCTTCTCGTCGGCTATAATAACAACATCTCATCAGAGGCGACGCTAAGTGGGCTTTACGGCAGCGGCGGCGCCATTCAATATGAGGTTCGAATCCAGTGCAGCGGTGCGGCTGTGACGTCACGTCGCGCTGCCGCTGCAGCAGCAGCAGAGTAGTTCGTAATCTACTGTGATTAGAGGCCTGCGGGCTCTCGTAATTCGACAGTCGGTCCAATACGCTCTGGTGGTGGTGGTGGATAATAGGGCAGCGGCGAGACTGTAACTCCAGTTTGGCAGTAATGACGGCGACCCTTCATTCCGTGTTGATCTCCTTTTTATTGCAACACGCGACATGCTAGTGGCATACCGTACGACCCGCTTAATGTGCTCCAAACCACGCTTGCACCGTGCACATTGCGTGCCGGTAGAATGTAAACATGTCCTCGAATATCTACTCCGTGACCGGAAGAGGTGGATTACTGAACTGTCTTTAATAACGTCGCTTAGTTACTGCTCAGACAGCGAGAACGAAAAGCTGACTTATCATAGTCGAATGGCGAGTAGGAAAGGATATCACTTCTCTGGCATATTAGCCATTAAAACCGTGACACACAAGTCGTTTTGAGGTACGCAATCAGTGAAGACCGCTCATGTGTGGCGGGCTTCGGGGGTCTGAGTAACGTCTTTAACCATAATGGTTTAATGCATAAGAGTTAACAAGGGCACGTTCACCTTCCTTGCCTTCTGTTTGAAAAGTGACTTTTGAGAGTTATATAAAACAGGTTGGTTGCTCCACCGACAACTACGGACTGTGAATTGTGTGATGCCTAGCCAGAAAGAACATGGCACTAGTGCCTAGCGATAGGAATGGTGAACATGCAGGGGTTTAAAAAAAGTTCGTAGACCGACACAGTTAACCAAAAATATGTCGAGTAAGAAATTTGCATGGCAAATTACAATTGCAGGACACTACCGATGTGTTGAAAGTGACAAAATATGATGCACATAACCTTTGGTACAGACTTTTTGAAAGAGTATCGTGTATTAATATATCGAACTGAATTGTACTACTTTTATGACTTTTTACTGTTTGCTTTGGGCGAATGATCATGTTCGTACGGGGTGCATGCATGCAGGTTCTACGCGGTGGTGCATCCGATCGACGCCAAGATCTTCACGAGTAAGTCGCGCACGGTAAAGGTGATAGCGTCGACCTGGCTGGTGGCAGTCGTGCTGGCTTTGCCGTACCTTTACTGCAAGAGTTACGCGTTCAGCATCGACAGTCACCTTGGCTCCGTATCACGCTTCATCTGTACCGACCGCTTTGACGAGATTGACATCATGATGTACGGACGTCGGCAGCAGCCGTCGAACGACGACTACGACAACGGTTAATCCAGTTCTCATTCATACTTATTTTACTGCTATAATCAGACCCGTCAAATGGGGGGGGAGAAAATAAAAGAGGTAAGTTACCTCGGGCTCCGAGACGTTTGAGGGGTCCCGCCCTCGCTAAAAAATATAACGTACATCAGAATGCGCCATTTAGAAAAATTATAATTTTATTCCCAGAAGGGCCCCGCGAGAATGTTCCCCGGGCTCCGCTGTGGCTCTTGACGTCCCTGGCTATAATGTCATTTGAAGCTTCTTTAAACAACACAGCATATAGCCTGCTATTGATAGTAGCATTTGGAAACCCACTTTTTATGTAAATTCTTTGTGTTTGACATTGGCCAAACTGTGCGAGATAACAATTAAATACATTTATGTAAATCGATCGTCAAGAAATTAAGCATTTGTAAAATTAGGCCTACGTGTCACAAATTGTCGACTCTATAGTGTACTCTAGTCTAGCAGTCTAAAACATGATCGATGCAAGAGTGGTTTTTACGCAAATTGATCGTGTTTTGGCAACTGTGTAACAAGCTCGAGCAATGACGAGCACAGTGGTAAATTCTGCCGACAAAATGCTGCCGCGCGTATCTGTACTCTCATTATCTGTCCCATTGCTATAGCATAGCAAGGGACAGATTATAAAATCACTTGCGTCTGTCTGTCATTCTATCAGTCTATCTGTAAACACTCCTACTGCCGCAATTTTAATTCGATTTTGATGAAATTTTGCACAGTGATTCGGGGCCCGAAAGATGAAATCGAGTTTGTTTAAGATAAAAATCTGATAACTCCTTTCTCTATTTTATCCCAATTTTAAAAAAAAAATTGCATTACGGCCTATGGAGATTTCAAAGCAGTATAACTCGGTCCCCGTAAAAGATAATTGCGCGCTGTTTGCACCTACATCTTTATCTTCGGGCCGAGGCTATCCGACGGTGTCATTTAAATTTCTCCCCTGCCGACCCCTGTTGCCATGGCAACGAATTTTGAGACAAAATTGACTACAACTCAGCTCCCGTGACAAATAATTGCTCCCTGTTTGCACCCACCTCTCTATTTTCGGGCCCGCACTATCCGATGGTGTCATTAAATTTTTTCCTTGCCGACCCCGGTTGATATGGCAACGAATTTTGGGACAAAATTGACTATAACTCGGCTTCGGCAAAAGATAATTGCACGCTGTTTTCACCTACCCCCTATTTTCGGGCCCGGGCTATGCAATGGTGTCATGCAAATTTTTCTCCCCTGTAGACCCCTGTTGTCATGGCAACCAGCCGTTTTTAAGACAAAATTGGCTGCAAGCTCACAAGAGCGTCAAATGCTGAAACGCAGCTGCTAGGCTATATAGCGTGGCAATGGGAAACATACCTCATTCCAAAGAACGTATTTCTAGTCATGTAAAAAGTCGTTCACGTCGAGGACAATGTTTAGCGCAAAATATCCCAGAAATTCGCAACGTGAGCGAAGGCAAGTCCAAATTTAAAAAAAAACATCAAAAGCATAATTATGTGCAGAAAACACACAGCTTACCGGAACCAATTTTATCCCAGTTGTTGAATCGTTCAAAGCAATTATATTGACAAATGTATCATCTTGAGTTAACTGATAAATGCCAGTCTATTTTGTCAAACTGCAAATTTAATCACACTATGGCTGAATGAAATTTGACTCCTCGTACAAAGCGCAGTAGAGACGTGTGAGACAGTCGGACTGACAGTCGGAATAATATGAGCGCAGTAAATTACCTGTTGATATTGTTACAAATACTGTTAATTACAAGTCTCAAGAACATATGTGACGTTAATATCGTCTATGACTATAAAGCTGATACAGTAGCTGCCGGAAGTAATAGGTAAAATTTTATTAACTAGTATCTGATAGTTTCAGTACCGGATATTCTGTAATAACCGGAAAATAATGCCATTAGGTCTGCTTCCTAAGTTACTTCGTTTCCTGTTGTTCTCGTTAGATAAGGGTATATAATGCACAGCAACGACAGGCAAGACGTGCATGAACAACAGAAAATGTATGCCAAAACACACTTATTTTTAGTCTACTTTTCATCTAAGACTTACTAATTTAGAATGCATTTTTGCGAGTACATGTTTCTGAAGATCGATGCAGTTTACATTGTTTATGCTTCCGGCGCCCGTCTGTCAGTCTATCGATTTCATTGAATGGTCATGCAATATCAGCTGGTGGTGCTGCTATATCTGACTATTCTCCATCTCGTAAAATTAGCCTACACGATGCCCGCGATGCTCGCTGCATGACATGTCGTTGTTAGAGAGAATCGATCGCATATTTATCATCATTTTCCGGATCCGTATCGTCGTCGTCGTCTTTTATTTGCACGAAATAGAGCAAAAATAACGCGAATGCATAGCAAAAGCAAGTGTGCAGGCGAAGCACGAATAAGCAGCATAAACCTGATCCAATGCTATACTGTAACATTGGATTTAGCATTTTGCGCCGGAATAAATAACATAAAATTGTAGTACATAGATTAAAACTTGCTAAACTTTCAAACGCAAGCATTCAAGTCTGCTGATTTAGCATTTGATTGTTTGAAGAAACGCAAAAATATCAAAACCACTTCGTTATAGATAGACATCGTGCTGAAAAAGCATGGGAAAAGTTTTTATATATCAAATAAATCGAGACTTTATATTGCAAGTTTACGTACAGCCGACATGCAAATATTAAGATAGGCCTATCCCACCAGTTATAATTATTACATCAATATGTAACGTTTATAAGCTGAATAAGCATTTAACCTAGGTTTGTCAGTTGCATAGTCTTTAAACACCATGCTCTTGTATTTTCTTATCGTACACTACTGTCTACTAAACTTTTTGTTTATCAAACATTTAGTCGCACAGTGGTAAATTCTGCCGACAAAATGTTGCTTTTTTACAGTCATTTTTTCGTTATTTTTTATATAGCTTTGTGTTGTGCAACAGACTACCAGTAAACCGGTTTTCCGTCAATATTAAAACGTTCGTAAAATATCATATGTATTTTTATTGTCAGCGACGACATGAGACTCACGGGTTAAAATAGAGCTGTCAAATTAACGCGTTAACTTAACGTGTTAACGCGTTAATAAAAATTAACGCACGTTAAAAAATTATTGCACATACGTAAATTTACTTAATTCTGTGTAGCAGTAGTTTTAATACTCCGTTAAATTGCGGTTATTTTGGCGATCGAATGAATTTAAGTAATAAAACTGTTGTTGCCGTTCCATCACTACTGTAGGCGAAATAATTATAATATTCAGATGACATGGTGCCATTTGGTTTCTCATTTTTCCAGGTAGGCCTATTGCAATTTTTAGGTATTTTTGTGGTTCGTCATTTTTAGTCATACGAATTCAGCGCCCCCAACAATATTAAAGATGCGTTATTAATAGGGTGTTTACACGACTAGCAAACTTCCAGCAAATGTATTGAAAATACACGTGAATTGCTGGACGTTTGCTGCCATATGTTATAATGAAGCTGGACGTTTGCTGGACGTTTGCTGGAAGTTTACTAGACGTTTGCTGGATCGTGTAAACACCCCATAACGCGTTAACGCATGCGTTAAAAAGTTAACGCTTTAACAGCTCTAGTTTAAAAAGTACTGTCGAGAGGGACAGGAAGTTGCAATTTTCCGACAGAAAAGATAATGGCTGCTTCACATTCCAATTTTGCAGTAAAAGTTTTCCAAGATTACTTTTTAGCTTTAAATTTTGCGTTTTTTGACGAAAATTATCCAACAAGAAAAAAATTTTGTGACATTTTTGACAGCCAAAAATGTAGGGCGGTCAATTCGCCCCTCCATTTCTGCTACGACTCCACTACTTATTGTCATTTTTTTACTTCAAACCGTCGTTTTAGACGCGGATGACGACTACGTGTACGACGATTCGCAGCCTGTGACTGGGCGCTTTCGCAAAGGCTTCTTCATGTTTCTGTTCTTCACAATGTACGTGCTACCGTCCGCTGTCATTATCTACACATGTGTTCGCATCGTCATTGCTCTTGGCAAACCCGTCTCCGCTGGGCTCGAACGATCTTCAGCCGTCTACCGCATGGAGAACAACAAACGCAAGGTAAACACAAACGGCTTTCAAGAATTTAACATACAGTATATAAGCCTAAAGGTGTGACAAAAAAGAGGGGGTTTATATAAAGGTTTTTGCCGCGGGCAATTTTGTTTGTACCCAGTTAAACTTTTAAAAGTCGTTACTGACCGTGTTAAATTTTAACTATTGGTTGAAAATTTTGTTCATGGTCGATGTCTGGCGTGTTTCAAGAACCTGTCAGCGAGGTATATCTGCCGCGCATGGTGACTGCGTTTATTAATAAATTCTTTAAGCTGCAGTCTTTGACGATGTCCTGAGGAATTATATCCGTATGAAACCGTTATGCCCGAATTCATTAACTGCATCTTCTTGCAGATACATTAAACAACTTCACAGAAGTTGTAGTTAACCGGTCGGCAGCCGTCTAATTTGTTAATTATCCGGCATCCATAAGTTTTCTGCGTGAACAGTATGAACCAAGAGAATAACACATACATGACATGATGCCGCTACGTGAGCCCCCTCTACTTTCTCATGGCCCACTGTGTCACTTGTCATTAGTTTAACTTGACTTGTTAAACAATTTTCGTAATTTTTTGGCATGCAGATATAGGAGTATATCAAGTACTGCAGCCTTATTAATGTTTAGATACTGCTATATTAAAACACTATATTTTAGTTTTAAAAATTACTTCGGCAATATATTTGTCAATTTTCGCCCAAATTTTACAATTTCTGAAACGAATCACACCTGTTAGTCCTCAAAAGCGAAGAATGTACCTAGGAACGACATTAAAGGTATTTTTTACGCGCGGAAGCATGTAATGCCTCGCGCGTCTAAGCCATCGTCTGGGCGTCCGTCCGTCTGTCTGTCCGTCTGTCCGTCCGTCACACTGTGGTATTGTGTCAAACAGACGCAAGCTAGGATCACGAAATTTCCACTGTGGGTTGCTGCAAGGACTCTATAGTTTATCATGACAAAATTGTGTGCGCCTGGGTGAGGGGGTTTCCCTCGAACTGGGGCGTGAAAGAGAAGTACTTTCCCTAAAATTTGCTTATTTTACCGTTATTGGCTGGTATAGTGTGTAAACGGTTACAGATAGACACAGACATGCTGCTTATCATAACAAACACTGGTGACGAGCTTCATAAGAATGTCAACATCGATGACCGTGAATGACCTTGAACCCCCAAAATAAGCTGTTTTAGTGATTTTTTGCGATTTCGGGCTGTTACACACATTTTAAGAGTGAATTGCATCGAAATGGCTAGAGATAGACCAAGACAATCTACGTACCAATTTTCAGCATTAAGCGTAAATTTTATTGCTGCAAGTTGCAACTCCCTAGGTTCAAGAAGGGCGACACACGCGGGCGTCAAAGAAGGGTATCCCCTAAAGTGGTTATTTTACCGCTATTGGCTTGTGTAGTGTGAAAACGTTTGCAGATAGAGCAGACATGCTGCTTATCATAACGAGCACTAGTGACACGCTTTTTAATGATGTCAATGTCAATGACCTTGAATGACCTTAAATCCCAAAAATAAGGGGTTTTAGTGGTTTTGCGATTTTCGGCTGCGAGGCACACATAAAGAGTATTGCGTAGAAATGGCTGGATAGAAAAGACAACCTGCGAAGTTGCGAACAGGAACTGCTAAGGCTCTCGCGCGTCTCATGAGCTTTGCTCAAATTACTTGTCTGTGATGTACTATGACGCATGAAAACGAGTCACTATGCGTAGTGCAGATATAAAAAAAATCGGTTGTAGTACATGGCGAATGACAAAAATTGGCTGTTGTGGAGAATGTTTTGTAACTGTCATGTCGCCCACCAGTGTGTCGTCTGGCGCAGCCTGTTTTGTCCCGAGACAACCGTAAAGACTGCGCCAATAGCACACGCTGACATTCGCGTTCAATTCACCGTAAGGAAACGGACGTGATTACGACCCGGGCTCTCAGCCACGCTGATGCTGTTTCCTCATTTTCAATGATGACCGTGACAGCCGTGTTGGTTATTGTATTAACATGACGCGTTTTGTCGGCTCAATATTCGTATAGGATTCATTTCCGAGAATTCTTTCTTACCGTCGACAAATGTCATGCCATATGTAACCTGACGTCTCACCATAGAAATCGTCTCACGAAATTACGTCAATGGAATGCTTTGATTACGACCAGCTTAGAACTTTTTATGCACATAGCCCCTAATGTTTTCAGTGATAACGAATTTCAAATCTCTGGCTTTAGTCTTTGGATTTATCTTTTCGTCCGCAGTCCGCAGTACTTCTCAGACAGTAATTGGTGGATTTTTTTTATAATTTTTAGCACGTAAATGCTTTCCGTCAACAATTTATTAGGCTTGGTGGCTTAGCGTTTAGGGCGCTGGATACGACATCGAAAGGTCCACGGTTCAATTCCCAGCCGGTGCTCTACCAAGTAGTTGTTTACACCTATGTGCCTGTGTAGGTGCAAGTGGTCTAGTAGTAGTGTCGACTTGCAACTTTCAAGTTGCGGTTCGATTTTTGCTGCTTGAGCAAGTTGCTAACCTACTGTGTGCGCAAGCCAACTCAACCTCCTACTCTCCGTGGAATGGGAAATGAGTAGTAGCTTAGAGGGCTACCGGTTGAGGCCTAGTGTGGCTGATTGAGGCGGTGGTATGTCTACTAGCTGCAAACCGCGGGTCCAGTTGTGGCTCACTGCGCTGCTGCGGTATCGTTAGCTCATGCCAGTCAGCTGCCACTTCCGAGATCGTCAAAGCGCTTCTGGCCACGAGTTTGTCTCATGTAAGAAGCGCTATAGCAAGTACTGGACCTAACCTTTATGTTTACCCTTAAGTTTTTAATCTGTAAAATCTAATAAGCTGCTATTTTTTGTCACAAAGCTCACGTGTTCTAATTTTTTGATAAACATTTTGGTGAGAAATTCTATTGACAGGCAATTTCAACAAACCGGGGCAAGAGTTTTCTTCTTGGCAAATATAAATTTACGATGTACATGAATATAAGCGAACTCGTCTGCGAATATAAATGTTTTTGGGCGTGCTATAAAATAACAGGCAGATGTATAGGGCATCATTTTATCGCCACGTGCACAGTATTGGTGCATATGCATGATTTACGTTCATGCAACCAGTATCGGCAATCGGCACAGATGACCACCTATCGATGATCCGCAGACTGCATGCGCTATGTATGTGATATATCGCGATGAAGCACTTGAACTACTGAGCTCATCGTGCCGGGGTTATGATGTGCAGCAGGCATATGGAGTAACCGTGGTATAGTCATAATTCAGCACTGGCAGCATAGGTCTCCTGTGGCCCATCATGCATGCAACGTCGTCATGCCACTTACGCGCGGCGTTTCGTTGCCATGAACCGAACCGTTTACGAGTCACGATGAGGCAACTGTGTCGCTGCCTGCGATGTCGAATTTGTCAGCAAACTCCCTACAGCAACATTCTGCAGCCAGTTACGCCCTCAAAACAGAGACTTCTACATATATGCATGCTGCGCAGTAAAAAAGACCGGCCGATCTTGCTAACGGGATTTATGGACGTTTTCGTTTTTAACGCATTTTCTTCCCAGCACGGCCACTTCCAGCCGTACACTTAACCGTCTGTTTTCTACTGGACAAGAAAATTTTATACTCTGCAGACTTCGTTTTTCGTGGCCAACAACTAGCCTATCTGAGACGTCTTGCGTATCGAGATCTAGCGTGCAATGTCGTTAGCCTACTGAATACTTGCGATGTTTCGAGTAAGAAAGACCGTCGTCAACCCTGTCAGTACCACTTTGTGCATCGCTTTGTTAAAATTGATTTTTTGGGCCTCAGGGAGTACACGCCGGTCTAAATTTCGTGAATTTGGGCGACAAGCGACAGAACGCAAAATATTCGTTAGTAGGGCCCACGCAGTAGGCTGTAGTTTTAGACGGCATTGCTCACCATAGCGTCGTCTGTCCGTACATTGTGGTGTGTCTGTTTCTCATACTTGTGCACACTGCTAAAGTCGTTGGTTGAAGTCATTTGGCAGGGAGTCACACCCTTGTGGCACCAAGTATAACCTAACATTGTATTGCAAGTTTGGCGATCCGTCGATGAGTACAGCTATCGTATTATTCTGTAAATCGTACGCTGACGACAAAGCAGCAGCACCAGCAAATTACGCTCTCCAGACACCGTTACGAAATCAGAAGTATCGATTGCCAGACTGCAAAGCATACCGGCCGTTATCCGTGATGAATCCGTGGAGCACACGTAACAACATTACTGAAATCAATTACGTTCATTGATCTGCGTAATATGCTGTTGGTATGCTCCACGGGTTCGTCAGCGATAGCGATTGATACGGTGTGCAGTTTTCAACGAGAAGCTCAGCTATTGTTTATAGAACAAGGCATTAGCTTCGTACTGTCGTTTCATCGTAATGCTGCTCGCGAAGATTTGTCATTTTGAATTTAGTTATATGTGGGATTGCTACAGGGCAACGAATGCATATGCGAATCTACAAGAATAGCACCCACAGTAGTTCAAGAATCCTTTCTAAAGAACCCAAAAATTATCCGCGTGAAACGTACACTGGCACAAACTAGAGCCTATGCTGAATATTTCTGTTCTAAGCTTTTGCGATAACGTTGGCTTAATTTTTGAACGTACAGAAGATATCGCGAATAATGGCATTGAAAAATAATTGGCCGCTTTCGATCACCGCAGGGTTATTTGAAGCGTGATCGCGCGAGAAACCTTAATTCGTTAGAAACTAGAATCAATGGAAAACATTTTTGTTGCTGACAGTATGGGAATATCTTCAGTTGTTTTCACACAGTTGTTCCAAAAATTGAGGCAGAAAAATGTCAAACCAACGATAAGAACAGAGTGTAGCATAAAATAGCATCTCAAGGCCATCCAAGGTCAAACGTTTAAGGTGACTGGAGAGCCGACAAGGCGCTTTATGATGCCGCCCGTCGTAAAGGTGCATACGGAGCAAAAGAAAGGAAGTGAAATGAAACTTATGAAAGCCGCGCGCTCCGGCTTTCATTTCAGTCGCTCCGTAGACAACTTAAGTGTCTGCAAAAAGTAGCAGTGGTACAGCGTGCCGTAAATTCGACGTAACCGCGCGTGACAAGTGCATTTTGTGGACGACGCATAGTCTTCCAAGGCTAAGCCGTACTGAGCGACACGACGCTGTGTTCGATGTGATCGTTTGTCTTCTTCCGGCAATAAGACGAGACGAAGAACGAAGCGTCTTTGGATCGACTAAGACGATATATCTACATTCGCGCTGTCGCTTTGCCGATAAGCACTCGTTCGTAATGCGAATGCTGGCGACGGTGTGCGATTTCGCCGCCTCGTTGATCAGCCGGTGCACCGGATCTACAGTATACGGCCAAGCGGAAGAGGCTTTAGCTTAGCCTATAACCGAAATAACAAGCGGCCAGGCCGTATGCGCACCGGTTTTTATGGTATCGGTTTATGCTCGCCGGGATTCGGCAGTTTACAGTGGATTTACGGACGAGGTTTTCGACCCACGTGACAGACAGCCAAAATCTTCTCTAGTTTCGTATGCGGGGGTCGTAAAAACTGTATGACAGACCGTTAGTGATGATGCGGGCCGGCGGAGATATCCAGTTATAACGGCGTTGATTTCGACGCTGTCTTGACTAGCAAGCGTTACATTTATCAGATTATTGCGAATTATTTGCTGATTCGTTGTCTAGGCGTTGCACTCTAAATCATTGCTTCACTTCAGTCACTTTCTAACGTAGATTTGCACGATGAAAAAGGTTTTTTGTAAATTTTTCGATATTTTTGGAGCCAAAGTATAGACATATCTTGAAAAAAAGTCATTTGCGACATCGGTCTGATCACTAGGCCTACTTGTGTTCGTTTGCGCAGTCAGCAATGGGAGTGGCTCATTTATTTGGAACGGAAGTCCATTTTTCTTTAATTTCTTTCCAACAGTTATATCCTCCTGTCAGACAGGAAATTAAATCCGTCTGCTGTAAGCGGCTATTCACAAACATGGAGCCTTGCGGTGTTTGTCTTTTATGATGGAAGTTTGTCGTTTGTGCGTGAATAGTTGTGTTGTGAGATTACAATAGCGATGATTAATTGTGATGAATAATTGCATTAATAGTAGCACATTGATTGCGTAGTTTTATAGTTAATTGTTGCATTTTTATGTAGCGATATATTGATTTTTTGATTAAAATAAGCGTTTATTTACCTGAAAACATTGTGCGTCGATTTTTGTTCATTTTTGTATCGTTTATTAGAAACCTCGTGAGACCACATAGAGCAAAGATTACTGTGTGTTCAATTTAAACGAACATTGAAGGTTCAATACTTTGAAATTGCACTTTCAACAGCTTACTTCCACTGTCTGGCTGTATATTATTGTATTACCCGCATGAATCTTGCACTGTCTGGTTGGTCTGCTTTGTGGAGGTTATACACCAAATATTTCAGATGCTAGATATTAATACAAAAATGACAGAATTGTTTGGGTTGATCGTTTGTATTGTGCAGTGTTGTTGATAGCGTCGTCGATGAATTTTGCGCTGTGAACACTGATGTTTTGCTGGGTCGTGCGTGTTTGCAGATAGCGCGTATGGTTGTGGTCGTGGCAGCAACGTTCCTGCTGCTCTGGTCGCCGTTCTATCTGGTGACGTTCATCACTCAGGTGCAGAAACACAGTTTCCTGCTGCAGCAGAACTTTCTCTTCACGATGCTGACGACGCACCTCATCGGGTTCACTAACAGTGCTGTGAATCCGTTCGTCTACGCATTCCTCGGCGACAAATTCCGAACAGCGTTCATGGTTAGTGTACACACTACACAGCAACATTTGCGTAGCTAATAAAAAGATTTTACATCACGCTGCAGAGACCACTGTTTCCGATTTACACTATCAGTATTTACTGTAATATTTTGTCGGATAATGGTTGCCGAGATTCTAGGCTGAGAGTGGGGCAGAGATGGACACGGGTCACTTTTTTGGACCCGGATCCGACCCGACTCACAAGCGTCCGACCCGTGACCAGACCCGACCCGCCAAAATTGTCTACAATTTGACCCGAGACCCGACCCGACCCGACTTCATGCAAATGCAATGCGTTACATTACAGACTACATTTTTACAATAAAAAAGCAGCGCTGTGCAAAGTACTGAATATGAGTATTTAAGGAAAAGTGACAATTGTTGCCACTTTTTTCTTAAGTAAAAGTAACTAGAAGCCCAGCCGTCGTTAGGATAGCCGACTCTACTGGTTGTCAGTGACCTTAAAGGTGAACCAAGGTCGACGATTTTTACATAATTTGAAAGCCAATATGCCACTTCCTATTAGTGAACAATAGCAACATAGGCCGTATCTCGCACTGTTTAGCCACAGTAGCGCGTAACGGCCTTCAAAATCACCCAAGGTTATTTTATGTGGCAGGGCGTATGGCACTTCCTATTAGTGATTAATAGTAACCATGACCGTATCTCACACCGTTTTCGAGATATAGCTAATTATCCTTTGCAAAACGCACATTTTTCTACCTCCTGCCGTCCATTCAACCCCGAATTTAAAATGTTTTGCTGTACGTCGCTGAAATTTTGCACGCCTAAGTTTAACACACATGGCTAATTGTTCGTTTAGAGTTTCTTCCCTACGACTTAAAGCTCAGCCGCAGTACAATACATCCGTTGTCCGTTGCAGGCGGACAGACAGACGGACGACAACCATGCCAATAGCTCGACCGTTACTTAAGTACGGTCGGCTAAAGAGTTAGAGTACAAAATAAATACGCAGTTGTTCAATAACTACAAATATTATTTTTTTACCCAAGGTATTATTAGGCCTACGATTTAGTTTAAGGTGTTGTAGGCCCTAAAGTTCAACGTAACTGCAACAACACCTAACAAAGTGAACGAAATGGAGAGTTAAACAAAATGTTTGCGTATAAACTGAGAAGACACAAAACTGTAAAAAAAACTTTAGTTTTGTGGCGTCGTCTGAAAATTTTGAGCGATGGTGCCGATACGACAGATGATAGCAAATTAAAGTAGCCAAAACATAACCACGCCAAAAGTTACGTTTTGTCAGATGTTCAATATTTGATTGTTAACATCATTGTGGCAACATTGTCCGTTACATAGTTAAATTAACTTTGCATAACGTTTAACATAAGATAGAGTCATAAGTCAAACATATTTCACACTACAGAGACTTCAGCGGCTTGTTCTTCTTGAGTATGATCAAGTTTTCAAATAGTTCGTTTAGTTTGTTTTCTTCCTGCTGCTTTGTCTGCCGTCTACCAGTCGTCTATTCATATTTCAAGCGCGTGGATAGGCCTACGAATTACTATATAATCGTCTGGCTGGCAGAGCTATAGTGCAATGAATACTCGTTACGCGGTCTCCTACTGGGTGTTTTCCGGGTTCCCTGAAGTTGGTGTCATGCTGTCGGCTGGCCTGTTGTTAGCGTTGCAAACTGCGGCTGCGACTGATCTCATGCAGTGAAAGTCTTCGGCGACTGTGTCGTCTGTCATCGACGTCTATCTGTAACGCATGTATCGGTATTGTGGCTAAAAATGAGTCCTACTGGAAAACGTATTACACGATTAGGGCCTAATTAGCCCGGTGTGACTGCTCTTCGCCTTCAACATTTCAGCAATCCAGAGCAAGGAAACATTTTCCAATTTATCGAAAATACGAACCAATCAGTAATCAGTAATCAGTAATGGAGATAAACGGATGCAGGCACTAAAAGTCCCTCTATATCCGTATCATGATGTAATAAATTATACTAATAATCT
>Ga0209454_1000574_pt1 | contig 19778 bp, 11 predicted proteins | sample WorMetHERISLAND1_2_FD_187400 | JGI IMG/M metagenome (GOLD analysis project Ga0209454, IMG submission 187400) | Marine gutless worms symbiont microbial communities from Max Planck institute for Marine Microbiology, Germany - Olavius geniculatus... | ecosystem: Host-associated > Annelida >... | reverse complement strand
TTGGTGTAGTATGTGAACAGATTCTTAAGACGAGAAGTGTATGAAATCCAAGTTTCACCAGGATTTTTGTTAGCATGCAGAAATCTTGCACGGTACTCACGGCTACCAAGCTGGTATTGTTTGAGTAAAAAATCACGGAGTGATAATCATAATCATCCTGATCATCAAGAGACAAACGTGTAATCAAAGATTTGGCATGTGAAGTAAGTTTTGGAATAATCAGTTTAGACCGTAGATCAACAGGTACCTCAAACTTTGATTACACATTCTCAACCATATTAAACCATGACGGCAAATCACCAACTTCTCTTAGCATAGTAGTTAACGCATATTGTACAGCTTGTCCATAACGCTTGGTCCTAGCAACCAAAGTCTCCTCACGTCTGTCCAACATATTTTGTCTTTGCTCCTTAGCAGCATTTTCTGCCGCACGCTGTGACTCAATAAGCTCACGCTGAAAAGCCATATTTTGTTCGTAGACCTTACGCTCGTGATCTAACCTGGCTTGTTCTTGTCCTAACCTAATTTTTTCCAACTCGCGCTCTCTCGTACGTTCCTCCCGCTCTTTCTTACGTTCTTCCGGATCATCTGTGTTTGCACATTACTCAACTGGTCCATAATCTCAACACCAGTTATACTACAAAAGCAAATCAAATAAATCAGTGTCAATGGACACAAAATAATACGATACAGCCAATACAGGCTTGGAAAAGAGCCAAATCGGGCTCAAAATCACGTGCGTGACAACCGCGAATATCATCAAACGGCGAATATGATCGCCCCTCAAAACACATCCAACAGATCCCACACATCTGATGGATCCCATTTTCGTCGCCATTATGTGAGGTTTCCCATTAAAAATACTTCGACAACGACACATTTATGCATGATTTTGACTTAATTTTTATTAACAACTTTTCACGACGTATTAATTATATCTCTTCCAGACTAACTGTAACGTAACATAGCAGTTCACAACGCAATAGAGAAGCCTGCATTTGACACGCAGCCTAAGCCAAATGTGTTTAGTTTTCTAGCTACGCTTTCAGCCAGTACGAGCTGAGTTCTATTCTAGACCTAACTTGTTTCCTAACACTGCTGTCTGCCCTACAGCGTAAGATAAATGTCTCTAGCCAAGCTAAGCTACCAACAAGTTTTCCTCCATTTTTCCCTTCTCTCAAAAATATGTGTCCGCAAATTTTGTAACTAAATATAAAACTAAAAAATGACCTTGAAGGAGTTAGAACCAAAAATAAAATAAAGTACCATACAAGCACTATATAAGTAATGAATTTAAGACTAAGTTTGCGACCAACTAAGAATAGATAGTACTAACAAAGTTTAATGTTCATATGGATAGACAGAACTTATGCTGATCTAAATGTTCGTAAACCAAAGGCCAACTAATTAACTAAAAGTCATAAAAAAATGCGAAAATGCAAAGTAGTCATTAATAATGTTATTCAAAAACGCTTGGGGACCTTAGTTGACGTGAGTAGACGACTATCTTAGACAGAATCAGCAAAGGGACACAATAACTTTCACACAATAATAAACAATAACATCATGCACAGATAAAAAAAATAATTCCCCAATGGCCATAGCAGAAAAACCCCAGCGAAGAAAAAGCTGATCAAAGAAACACAGTCGACCTCGAAGTTCGCAACGTATTGTCGGCCTGAAATTTGTGACGGTCGGAAGTAGACCGCGGGATCTGATGTGCGAGAACGTGCAGTTTGTCGACGTTTGTGGAATTGAGTCGAAGTCGCCTGGGTTCACCGGCCAGATCATTATCTCGCCACGAATGCAACACTTGCAACAACAGTAAGTATGGTCCAAATAAATTAACAAGAATAAATGATGATGAATGATGTTAATTCTCGACATTTAATTGAAATAAGTTTATGAAATCCAAAAATATCACTAATTTTCAAGTTAAGTAAAATCCCCAATGCATGTATTTATCCGTCAGTAGTTAAGGATGGATGATAATCCCCATAGTGTCACATGTCCGAATTACGTGTACGAGTCTGTCAGCTCCGTAAATGTGGCGAAACTCTCTCGACCTACCTGGGCCATAAATAAGTATAGGCCTAAGTGTGCATCGAAAATTACGTCATGTTCATAAACCATAACTATCAACAAAGTAATTATGCTTGTGGTACGGCGTTGCACGTCCTCAAAATGAATGAGGGTAACGGCGATTCGTGACCAAGACATACGTCACTAATTCTCACAGTCATGTACAAGAGGGCACGTAAATAAATTTATATCGGCTGTCATAAGCTCATGTCACATTTCAACGTCGATATATAAGTACTGACAACAAAAGTTGCGGCATGTTTCGCGAGAGAAACACACTCGTAAATAAAAAAATAAAACTCAATTAAATTATGACGGCGCGCACACGTCTTTTAAAAGTGATTAAAAAATTTTCTAATAATAATAAACGAATATAGTCCCAAGCGCGACTCATACCAGAACTGTTACCAGTAAATCGACTTAAATATAGACACTATGGTGTCAGTCGTGACGGCTATGAATTGCCATTTACGTTAACGGTGGCCGGTTCAATCGCCTAGCATTAACGTGTCTCTGTTGTTGTCTCTGATGTTGCGACAAATAATTAGCAGTGGTAGCTTTATCACACAATAGTAGTTGACCGATCTTGCGCGGTTGTAAACATCGAATGTAGTCTGTCATGTCACTGCTTAACGTCTCTCTCACGTCACTCTGCTCACGTCACTCTTTCAAATAAAAATACATGATGTGCCCGTTGTAAATAAAAGAACATTGTCATTGTCTCTCCTACGACTCAATCACACTCTGCGCGTGTGGTCCAATACGTGGGTTACAGAGTCAGCAATAGCGCTGAGACAATATATCATCGTCATAATATCGTACACCACAAGAATACGTGTGGCTGTAGCTCCGCATGAAAAATGCAACTCTGAGAATTACCAATAAGTGCGGTGTATAGACTCTCTATGATTGCTCAGTCAAATTGAAAACATCTCGTACAATTGGATTAGGCTTACGAGCGGTGTCGTAGTTATTAGCTGTTGTAGTAAGGAAGCTCAGGCATTGCAACCTGCGCAGCCTGGATCTATACCGCTCTGTGTGCTATCAGCTGTGTGAGCTGAAACACTACGTGCTGCAGTCCTGGCTTGCCTCGACGGTCTGTTCGACCGAAAATGTTTTGCCGCTTTTAAAAAAAATTGACGGCTTTTTAATCACTGCCAAGGTAGAAGCGCCAGCTGTTTTTTTTTCTACAGCGCAGTCAACGGTTGGTTGGTATGAGCGAGATGCCTTTGCCTATCATCGGCAAAGCTTGTGCGCTATGGCGTGCTGCCGCACTCAACGAACATCTGTTAGGTCTACCTGGCGGAACTGGCAGTTACGACTGCGCGACTGTCTAGCAGCTGCTGTTGCTGCTGTATAGCTGTTGCCTCTATACACTGCACACAGCTTTGGAATGCAGCCACTCGACTCGACTCTACAGGTCCCGTAGCCCGCCGTCCAAGTGCGGCCGTGCCGAAAATATCGCTATAGACTGCGATCGAAATGTGGTAGCCAAAGTCAAACGGAATGTCTGCGCCTACTGAAGCAATCCAGCCACAGACTACTCGCTGCAGACCGTGCCTTTGCGCCAGTTTGTACCGTCAGTCTAAGCTCACGTCTGTGTAACGAAAATAACCCCACAGCGAGCTGCATAGGCCGCCAAGAGACGTAGCAAGCTGCTGCTGTCTAGTGTGCTGTCTAGCTGCTGCGAAAGCCGAAAAAATACTTTATCGTTCAAAACTGCATTAACTGGCTAAAGTCATGGGCAATTTCACAGTCACGACGCACTAAAAAAATAACAACTCAAAATATGCATTATGGACCAAAATAAATACACTTGCGAACCCAGTCTTATATGCAACTGCTGCAAGTCTAAAATTACTTTATTACGCTTACGATAACGCGATTTAGGCTTAATATCTTGCGCGTCGACTCAGGGTTCTGAACATATTAGTAGTATTGAACTTAGGCTGCAAGAGAAATAACGTTTTAACAAAAGCATTTTATAGGTTAAATTTAAAATTTTACCCCTATTTCAAATTTTTCAAATTAACAGATATACAATGTTTTAATAGAGTACAATAACAAAACACAATTAACATTAGTGAAATAAAATGTCCACCCAAATTAATGAACTACAAAAAATACGGTGTGTTGTCAAAAATTAATTGATAAACTATATTTAATACTAAAATATAACTAACAATGTGCTACAATAATGACACTAGTTTAAATATAAAAGTATAGACAGCTGATGTAGGTTTCCATTTGTCATAGGCCTACAGTACATCGTCAGACCTTTTAGTAATACCTGTAATAAACAAATATTTGATAAAATGCTAATATGGCCTTTTAATAGACTCAAAGTACTGCAGATAAATAAATAAATATTAAAAAAAACAAGCAGTAATTAAAAATACAGGAACTTAATGTAAATCTATACTTTAACTTACGTCATATTAACCTGCAGCTTTGATTTAAACATAATTTTATAATACACGATAATTCAAATTAACTAGCACAGATTTAACTCAAACTATAACGCAAGAAAGGGGAATAGGAGTAGTACATCAGAAATGTAGGAAGACTGTGGACGAAGCGTTCCTACAAAAATGCAAGAAAGGCTCTAATGGCGCCTTTCTTACTGGAAGTTCTGGGTTTGAGGGAATTAGCTTCACTGCTTCATATCGTCTAGCTGAAGGTTCTACAACACACAGAGACGACTCAGAATGATATTCAGATTAATAGCATTTAATGGCAAGGTTTCTATAAGTCAGGAACACACAGCTACGACGTCACAATAACGGTGACGCCGCTAGCACGAGCGCTACATTGCAACAGCTAGAAAAACTCCGTTCAGACCGGTGTCCAGAGCTCGACTGGCTCAATACAAGACCTGCACTGCTGCTAACGCTTCCTCGTAGCCAGACAAAATATTCTAGCTATAGCAGTATTACGTCACAGACGCAGCTTAAGCCAAATGTGCCTAGTTTTCTAGCTACGCTTTCAGCCAGTACGAGCTGAGTTTTATTCTAGACCTAGCTTGTTTCCTAACAGTATATATGTTGCATTTGTTTATCCTTTTTTGTTGTATGGTATTGAGATTTATGCTAATACTACTATTAATTATTTGACTACATTGATAACATTAAACAACAAATTATTACGTATTTCTTAACAAAAGGCTACTAGAACTCATAAAGCTGAATTATATAAAACATATAAGACTCTCCCAATACAGTTATTGCATAAATAGCAAATTTTAATATTTATGCAAAAATATGTTTATTATCGAAGCAAGTTACCTTCAGCATTTTCTACATATTTTGAGGAAAATAAACTAAATCATAATTATAACACACGGCAAAAGGATGATTTTCATATTCATACCGTTTAGAGTAAAAAAAATTTATCAGCAGAAATTAAAATGATTCAGTCTTGCTCCTCTTTTAAAAATAAATTTAAAAATTACTTTTTACAGTGTTTGGATTAGGTTATCATTAGATATTTGATTGCACATGCACTTTGTTCATGTTCTGTTATGCATGTATTTTGTTTGTTTTTTTCATTTCTTTTTTTGATATTTTGAGTAACTGATGTTCTATGGGTGGCCAGCTTGATAGGCATATATTGCTTCTCTGGCAGCCTGCCATTGGGTTATTGTTATTGTGTTGTGCTATCTTGAGTTATTGGCAAATAAATTCTCTCTCTCTCTCACTGCTGTCTGCCCTACAGCGTAAGATAAATGTCTCTAGCCAAGCTAAGCTACCAATAAGTTTTCCTCTAAATACGCTGCCAAATTTCGTGCAAATATATGCAATAGTAAACGAGTTATGAGCTTAGGTAAAATTTAAAATAACGGCCGCTGTTATCTTAATTTTTTTTATTTTTGTCCACTTGGGTCAAACGGTCTATTTCTAATGGCAGCCCATATAAAATTTCTTATTTTTGTCTATTTTAATCAAATGGTCTATTTTGCATCACTGCAAAAATTTCATTCATCTACGTCAATCGGCGGCTGAGTTATTGCTGTTTGTGCACAAATTTAAGATAACGGTCGCCGCTATCTTAGATTTTATTTTTGTTTAACATTTTGGCAGACATGTATGTAGGACCTCAAACGTAATATACGGGCCAAATTCCGTGCAAATATGTGCAATAATAAACAAGTTATGAGCGATAAATTAAATTTAAAATAACGGCCGCCGCCATTTTCAATTTATTATTTTTGTTTATTTTGGTCAAACGTTGCATTTCCGGTAGCAGCTACACGGCTGCAAAATTTCATTTACCTACGTCAATTGCCGTCCGAGATATTGCGGCCGCCATCTTGGATTTAATTTTTGTTTAATATTTTGGCATACCTGCATGTAGAACCTCTAAGCTAATACACATGCCAAATTTTATGCAAAAATGTGCAACAGTAAACGAGTTATGAGTGATAGATAAAATTCAAAATAGCGGCCGCCGCTATCTGAAATTTCTTATTTTTGTTCATTTTAATCAAGTGGTCTATTTCCGGTGGCAGCCGTCTACATCACTGCAAAATTTCATTCATCTACGTCAATCGGCAGCTGAGTTATTGCTGTTTGTGCAAAAATCCAAGACGGCGGCCGTCGCCATTTTGGATTTAATTTTTGTTTAATATTTTCGCATACCTGCATGTAGGACCTTTAAGGTAATACACATGCCAGATTTCGTGCAAAAATGTGCAACAGTAAACAAGTTAAGAGCGATAAATAAAATTCAAAATAGCGGCCGCCGCCATCTGAAATTTCTTATTTTTGTCCACTTTAGTCAAATGGTCTGTTTCCGGTGGCAGCCGTCTACATTACTGCAAAATTTCATTCATCTACGTCAATCGGCAGCTGAGTTATCGCTGTTTGTGCAAAAATCTAAGATGGCGGCCGTCGCCATCTTGAATTACAATTTTGTAATGCTGGACCATTCACGAAGTGCACCTGAAATTCCACTTCAAATTTCGTGTTGATCGACTGCGCACTTTTCGAGATATCGCGATTCGAAAATTTCGCAAAGTTGGCTTAAAATGCTTACTCAGGCCCCAAAAATCATGTTTTTGGGAAGCTTTGAACCCCAGAAGGCCCCATCTTACGTGAAAACACGTGTTTTGAGCCATAAACGGTCGTGATCACTTTTCTGTTGTGACCTGTTGGCGTGAGCAAGAATACAAAAAAAACAAGGATAGATAGAAAAAAAATAACGGAAATGCCCTCCCAACGCAGACCCTTTTTGCGTTGTTTCACATCAACCAAATTTTGCACGTGGGGTCGTATCCCAAATGTTTTTCTTAATTTCAAGTTTCATTAACATTGGTTAAAAATGTGGAAGCTGTGGAGAGTCGATATTTTGGCCTTTTCCGTTGACTTGACACATCGCTTATACAACAGATTGTTGCTACCGCTTTGGGTGATCGCACGATCTCAGCTTCTTGGGTATCTTTGGCCCAGAAAAATAGGCGGTTACCTATATGCTGGTAATAAGTTCGTGTTAAACGAATGGTTGCCGACGAATCGGGCTTTGTGAAATGATTGTATGGATATAGATATAGTTATTATTGAACAGTGGATTTCGTTTGGACGAAGGGTGGTTCGTTGGTTTTCGCTGCTTTTGTTTTCGAAGGCGAAGGCTCAGCACCTTGTCAGTCAATGTGTTCTGTCCGAGCGCTCGATCAAACTGATCAGTTGTCATCACTGCGCTTCGTTTTATACACTGCCGGAGCCGGCCAAAAGTGCCTACGCTGCCTATCACATGACTGCCATTGTCATAACATAACGTATTTTGTAGCAGTTGTTACATAGCGTATTTGCAAAGAGTTCCGACAGCACCTATATGTGGCTTTTATGCCACACTAAAAGGCGTCGTTTGATGACCTTTTTAACGAAAGATATAAAATTAAAATATTTATTATTTATGTCCCAATAATAAGCAATTTTAGGGAAATAAACTTAAAATATTTTAATAAGAAAAATAAGCCCAATTTAAATTTTATTTTCCGAAAATACATTACGACATAAAATACATGTCACAGCCTTTTGGGCTACGACGTGCGAGTTCGTATTTTAAGCAACACAAATAAATAGCGAAACACAAAAATAATAATAATGTAGTTTAAACGTCCAGGTATTTATTTTAAACTTTATTTATAATAATAACGAAAAACATAGCTAAAAGTTATCATATAATAATACAGAAGAAAAAAAACACACACACAGACAGGCTTATTGACGGGCCTGCGACAACTAAAGCAATTTTAACATACTCCTATGCCGAACACGGCCAACGTTTTATCTGATTTCAACTGCGGGAGTTTAAAACTGCCGGTAACACCTAGTTAACAGTCAAGTTCATACCAGCAAACTAATTAATAGAAAATTACACGACTCACGATAACTGCGCGACGGAACGATACAACAGCAGCAACAGAAACAAAGCAGCGACAGCGGGCTGGCGACGGCTGTCAGATGGCGCCCAGCTCCGGCACCGTCAGTGTTCAAACAACAGCAGCGAAACGAAGCAACAGTACGGTGGGCGACTGTCGACGTCTGGGACGAACCCGACAACAATCACAGCCGAACCTTGTCAGTGGAGCTCTTTTGACTCCAACCGATCACTTCGGACTCCAGCCGAACAGAACGTAGCCTCCAACTCCAACCGACAGCTTATCAGATGCACAAATAGCGATCACTCATATGCTCATATGCTTATACGCTACAGCAAGCGTTTAACTAACATTACAACGTCAGAAAATTAACACAAACCAATGAACCAACATATCGGAAAACGACAAATTAGTTAATTATCACATATTCATTATCTCTGGCCTTTATATTCGCACTGCAAGGCCTAAATACACAAGCAGGAAACTGCTGGCCGTATTGTACTGGCTGTTTTGACCAGTAATATTGAGCCTTTTTCTTTTTTTTCTTTTTTTGTCTCTTTATTTTGCTAGTATATTCAACCTTATATTTGTTTAATTTATTTCTTACCCGGTTGTAAGTTAAATACTGTTTATCCGTCATACCCCAGTAACTATTTAATTGTTCCTATGGTTTATTCTGTAGTGTAGTTTAATTGTTTGTTCTTCCTTTAGTCGCAGCAAAGAGCACAACAGACTTGCGACTAGCGACTAGCTACGCTTTAATTATACTTTGCGTGTTCGAAGTCGAATATCTATTGTTGGTCGTACTGCTATATTTGTACCCTATAGTAACTTTATTTAAACTCCTTCAACCTTTTAATTTTTTAAACCAATAATTAATTAAATACTTTATAAATTTAAATTAAATTTTAAATTTAAATTTAAATATTTTTTTTAATTTTAAAATTTATTTTTTAAATTTAAATTTAAATTTTAAATTTTTGTTTTAATAAATTAATTGAATTTTTCTCCTCGCCTTTTTTAACTCTAATTGGTAAACACACAAATCGGTGTATGTTTACACTTTGGTGGTATACTAGTCACTTAGTGTAGTATCTCGCGCTAGCGTTCGCGTCTAACCCAAACTAGTTAAATCTTTCCCTCGTATTCCATCACGTGTTATCTGTGTTAGCTTGCGTTACCCCATATACCAGTCGTTCATTGTATCCCCTTCAATTCTCAGTTGCGTTAGTTTAACCCTCACGTGTTCTCTTTCCTTTGTTAGCTGCGTTCAAGTCACTTTTTCTTACGTAATCTATTACTAATCCAGTCGGGTTTATTTATCTACTTAACCTTTCGACACTTTGCATTTGGGGTTAATCATTGATACACCCTACCGTTCGCCAATCCATTCGTTCTTGTCTAACATGTTGTTCACCGCCGCGCAGCAATTGAAGGACATCGGTACCTTTATAGGCCTGGAAGGTACGGACTTGTTTAACTTTGTCCGTGAGCAGCAGAAGCTGGAACGGGAAGAACGGGATAAAGAGAGAAAAAACAAAGAAAAAAGCATTGGAAGAACAAAGAAAGGAAAGAGAGAGAGTATTAAAAAAAAAAATTAAGAAAAAAAAGAAAAAGCTGAAGAAAAAGGAAAGAGCATTTATACGGGAAGAAGCCGAGAGAAAAGTCAAGTTGCTTCAAGTTGAATAAGCCAAAGAGTGACAAAGGCAACATGAATTTCAGAAAGCCAAACTGGCTTTCGAACAAGAAATAAAAAAAGCAAAGCTTATCTCGGAGCAACGTCAAGAGGAAGAACGTGAAAGACATAGAAGTGACCTAGAAAAGTTGGAAAGACAGATGCAATCTTGTGAAAGCCGGTATTTTTTTCACCCCCTCAGGTCCTGTTCAGTGTGTCTCACAGGGAAACTGGGAAGAAAGCTGCTGACTTCATGCAGATGCCAGAGGAAGCCGCGCAGTTGGCTGATGTTAGCCAAGTTAGTACCGACGAAGCTGGTTTACAGTTGCTAGGACGATGCAATGGAAAGGCTTCCAAGATGCCGTACTTCGATGAGAACCGCGACTTTATGGACAGCTACCTGAGTTGTTTCGAAAAGTTTGCCATATGTCGGCGTTGGAATAGAGTAGACTGGGCTTTATACCTTTTAGCTCTACCGAAAAGTCGTAATTGTTGGTTCTATGGTATGTTTTTCGGGGATGGCAAATCTAACGGTGTCATTTAATTTTACCCCGGACCCTCCCTGGTTGCCATGGCAACGAAATTTGGGACAAAATGGTCTATAACTCGGCTTGTGTAAGAAATTTTTGCGAGATTTTTGCGCCTATAGAGGGATTTTCGGAAATGGGCTATTAAATGCTGCCAATCGCATTTTTTTCCGACTGACCCCCGTTGCCATGGCAACGAAATTTGGGACAAAATTGGCTATAACTCGGCTTGCGTAAAAAAATTTTTGCGAGATTTTTGCGCCTAGGTTTATAGGGGGAGGTTTCGGAGATGGGCCATCGAATGCTGCCAATTGCATTTTCCCTGACCGACCCCCGTTGCCATGGCAACGAAATTTGGAACAAAAATGGCTATAACTCGGTAACAGTTGTAATCGGCTTGGCTACTGTAAGAAAAAATCTGAAGCGCAATATCTTTGTAACTGATCACCAGTAGGAAAACAGTATTTTAGCAATAAAACAGCAAATATAAATGTACAAAACATTAGTTTATACACTTGTTAACGGCAACATTTAAGGACTTGCACATCGAAAACAGCAAAAATTACAAAACGGTGATATTATTCAGCAGCATATTGACACACAGTCAGTGTGATGCGGGCAATATCACCTTTTGTAATTTTTGCTGTTTTCGATGTGCCGTTAACAAGTGTATAAACTAACGTTTTGTACATTTATAACGAGGATCGACAACTACTTGCAGCGATGGATCGAGTTAGCTAAAGCTAAAAAAACCTTCGATGGAGTAAAGACCTTGATGGTCTAGGAACAGTATTTTAATGTGTGTCCCAAGGAAATGGCCATGCATCTAAAGGAAAAAAAAACGAAGACCATCCTGGAAGTCGAAGAGAAGGCCGAGAACTACGTAGAGGCTCATGCAACCGACATTGTCTTTAACATTAAACCAAAGCCGAGCAATACTCGAAGCCTGAGGCCAGATACGCGTCAGTGCCACAACTGTGGAGAAGTGTACGGAATCAGTGTCCCAAACCGCTGTCGCCTCGGAGCGTCAGGGAGACATTTAATATTTACACGTCGCCGCAGACCTCACCTCGGCAACAACGACAAAACCAACAGTTTTCGTTTGGTTCCAAACAACAGTGTCGTACCTGCCATAGTTTTGGACACTCGCCGCACCAGTGTCCCAACTCGTTATCCCCTCGGGGAATCCGACGAAATGTTAACGTCGTCCTTTCACAGCAACCTAGATCACCAGGTCGAGCTCAACAACAATCAAGATCCGGTCAGGGTGCTTCTTGTGTAACCGAACTGGGCACTTAGCCAGAAACTGTTTGGCAAGGCCAAAGACTGCGGCTATGATTCGGGAAAAAGAAAAGCGACTTCGAAGATTGCAGGAAGAGATGAGAAAACTCGGTGCACAGTGTGATAAGCAGGATGATGAACTTTTGAAAGCTGAAGAAACCGAAGTCAAAGCTGCAGCATGTGAACCAGCACATCATTGCCAAGCACTGATTGCCGTCTGTCAAGACTGCGGACTCCACCATCCGGTCGTTGCCGACGCCTGTCTACTCCAGGACAAGACATACCCGATGCCAATCACAGATGGTACTGTTAAGGGCAAACCGGCCAAGGTGTTACGAGACACTGGATGTTCCACCGTGGTGGTCCGTCGATCCTTCATTTCAGATGAGAAACTCACGGGCCAGGAGGAACGATGTGTCCTTATTGATGGTACCATTCGACGAACACCTGTGGCGAAGATTGATGTCGAATAACTTTACTATTCCGGAACGGTGCTCGCTGTGTGTATGAAGAATCCGCTATACGATTTGATCGTTAGAAACATCCAAGGTGCTATGGATCCACAGACTCGCCAACTGGAAACACAAGCCGTACAAACACAAAGTCAAACCAAAGCTCAACTGTCCATGGGATTAACACCGCTGGTTATTCTTGTAATCAACCTTGGGTCAGAGAATATTGTGTCGCTTCAGGAGGAAGATGAGACTCTAAGCCGAGCTTTGAAAGCAGCTGAACAGAAAGCGGATCCACAGTTTCAGATCATCAACAAGTTCTTGTACCGGATAAAAACCAATCGCCGAGGACAAACTAAAAAGCATTTTGCAATACCTGAGACATTGAGACAACGTGTCATGACACTTGCCCACGTTGGCGTGATGATTGGACACCTGAGTATCCATCGTACTCAGGAGCAAATCGTCACAAGATTTTGGTGGCCAGGGATGTCTGGTGATGTTACGCGTTTTTGCCTCTCCTGTGACGTTTGTCAAAGGACCATTAGAAAAGGCCGTCCGCGACGCAACATCAACCACAGACAACAACCAGACTTGAACCTACGTGAACTTTCTTCTGAATCAGCCACAGTCCGACCCAAGCTGAAGTTGGCGCCGCGTACTGTTAAAGATCCAGTGAACGCCGTTGTACACACAGAAAAAAACGCGAGTATCTTCGGTACTGGGAAACCCTGTGGGTTATCTTTGGTAAATGAAACTAAGCGGACGTTGTCTCAGTCCAAGTTTGGTGATCAGCGATCCTTATAGTCATTGTTATTGTCAGACAGGTTTCCCACACCCGTAATGTGAGGTTGGCGCCCCGCTGCCGACAGTGCTCCAACTCAGTCGCATTTACATCTCGATACTGAGGAGATGCTGGAGGTGTTTCAATCTGGTAAGCACTGCCGACGTCGCGACCAGCGGGTTGTGTCACGCTGCTCCAACTAATCATCGATCTCAGGGTTATCTCTGGGTCCGGCGGACTAATAGTCTGACGCCTACATTTCTCTTTACAGTCATCGCGACTTGACTGTTCTCCACCACCCGTGGCCATAAAATAACGCAAACTCCAGTAAATAAAGATTAATAACTTTTAATAACAACAAAAACAGTGCAAACTAAAAATTTGGGGCAAGGCCCAACGTGAGTCCGCCCGGCGCCCCAAGTCCGATTGGGGGGGGACAAATTTAGAGGGGTGAAATTCCTTTGGTAGCAAAGTCACGTGGCCCGCACACAAATGCATTAGCATACGCAAAACGCGCACTATTAAACTATTGACTTATGGTAAGTAAACATTAGCCGCGTAATCTTTGGTGTTAATAAACCAAAGTTTAACATTTTTTTTTATTTAACGCATTGTTAATTGTACTTGATAACGCATTTTACCGCTTGTCGATAGCTCTATTCGTTTTAGAGATATTTGCAGTCAAACTCGAAAGTTGTCGTAAAACGTACTAAATTTTCAACGTTTTTTCTCTACCAAATTTTAAGGGAACGGTGCCCCCTAAAAGTTGTACCCGCGTTATTACCCCCATCTAGCAACACGGCACTTGGCAAAGTTTCGTAAAGAAAGTTTCGTAAAGCTACTCCCTTTGCTCCAAAGTTCTCGCGGCTAATACGCTACATTTTAAGCCAATTTTTGACTCCCTTTTAAAAAAAGTTGTAAGAAGCCCCCGTCCAAAATAAAGGGTGCGCTAGTAAGAGTGGGTTATTCTCTAGCGCCTGCAAAAATTTGGGGGCGCAGCACCCCCTAGGGGCCAAAATATGGTTTTTCGAAAAATTTGATTTGGGTGGGTAAACATTAGCCGCGTAATTTCTGGTGTTAGTAGACCAAAGTTTACCAAATTTTTTTTCATTCAACGGAGTATTAATTGTACTTAATAATGCTTTTTACCGTTTGTTGATATTTCTATTCGTTCTAGAGATATTTGCAGTCAAACTCGAAAGTTGTCGTAAAACGTACTAAATTTTGCACGTTTTTTGCCCTCCCTAATTTTAAGGGGGCAGTGACCCCCAAAAGTTGCACCCGCGTTATCACTTCCATCAAGCGGGCCAAAATATGGTTTTTTGAAAAAATTTGATTTAGGTGGCTAAACATTAGCCGCGTAATCTCCGGTGTTAGTGAACTGAGGACACCAAATTTATTTTATTAACGCAGAATTAACTGTATTTGATAACGCCGTTTACCGCTTGTCGACATCACTATCCAGTTTAGAGATATTTGCGGTCAAAGTCGAAAGTTGTTGTAAAACGTACTAAATTTTGCACGTTTTTTGCCCTCCCAAATTTTGAGGGGGCGGTGCCCCCTCAAAATTGTACTTGCGTTATCACCCCCGTCTAGCAACACGGCAAGTGGCAAAATTTCATGAAGCTACTCCTTTTGGCTCCAAAGTTCTCGCGGCTAATACGCTACATTTTAAACCAATTTTTTACCCCCTTTTGAAAAAAATTGTAAGGGGGACCATTGTCCCCGGTGGGGGGTGAGCTAGTAAGACTTGGTCATTCTCAAGCGCGTGTAAAAATTTGGGGGCGCAGCACCCACTAGGGGCCGAAATATGGTTTTCCGAAAAATGCGCTTTCGGTGGGTTTAAATCCACATAGATCTCCAAGGTTACTGAACCAAAATTCACCGGACTTGTTTGGCCTAACGCCTGAGGAATCGGTGTCGAACGAGTAACTCACCGATTTTGAATACCTTCATAAGTTCCGGAAAAATTGGCCGCCAAACTTTGAAGTCGACCGAAATCGGGCAAATTTTGCACGTTTTTTTGCCCCTAAAAATTTTTTTTGAAAGGCTTTCCCAAAATTTCGGCCCGGGATTATAAAACCAAACGTACTTCCGAGCATCGTGCAATATTTCGCGTTGATCGGCCCACGGAGCTCGGAGATCTCGCGTTGAACAAAAAAAATTGTAGCAAAACATAAACAACCTAAAAATTTGGGGCAAGGCCCAACTTGAGTCCGCCCGGCGCTTTAAGTCCGACTGGGAAGAAAATTAGAGGGGTGAAATTCCCCCGGTAGCAAAGTCACGTGGCCCGCACACAAATGCATTAGCATACGCAAAACGCGCACTATTAAACTATTGACTTAAGGTGGGTAAACGTTAGCCGCGCAATCTTTGGTGATAATGAACCAAAATTTACTTATTTTTTTATTCAACGCAGTATTAATTGTACTTGATAACGCTTTTTATTGCTTGTCGATAGCTCTATTCCTTCTAGAGATATTTGCAGTCAAACTCGAAAGTTATTGTAAAACGTACTAAATTTTGGACGTTTTTTGCCCTCCCAAATTTTAAGGGGGCGGTGTTCCCTAAAAGTTGTATTCGCGTTATCACCCCCATCTAGCGGCACGTCAAGTGCCAAAGTTTCATGTAGCTACTCCCTTTTGCTCCAAAGTTCTCGCGGCTAATACGCTACATTTAAGCCAATTTTTGACTCCTTTTTGAAAAATGTTGTAAAAGGGGCCCCCGTTCCCGATGGGGGGTGCGCTAGTAAGAGTTGGTCATTCTCTAGCGCCTGCAAAAATTTGGGGGCGCAGCACCCCCTAGGGACCAAAATATAATTTTCCGAAAAATTTGATTTGGGTGGGTAAACATTAGCCGCGTAAGCTCCGGTGTTAGTGGACTGAAGTTTACCAAATTTTTTTTATTCAACGCGGAATTAACTGTATTTGATAAAGCCGCTTATCTCTTGTCGATATCTCTATCTTGTTTAGAGATATTTGCGGTTAAACTTGAAATATGTCGTAAAACGTACTAAATTTTGCACGTTTTTTGCTTTCTCAAATTTTAAGGGGGCGGTGCCCTTTAAAATTTGTACCCGCGTTATTACTTCTATTAAGCAGCACGTCACGTGGCAAAGTTTTATAAAGCTACTCCCTTTGGCTCTAAAGTTCTCGCTGCTAATACGCTACATTTAAAGCCAATTTTTGACCCCCTTTTGAAAAAAGTTGTAAAGGGAGCCCCCGTCCTCGTTGGGGGGTACGTTAGTAAGATTTAATCATTTTCAAGCGCGTGTAAAAATTTGGGGGGCGCAGCACCCCCTAGGGGCCAAAATATGGTTTTCCGAAAAATGCGCTTTCGGTGGGTTTAATTCCACATCTAGATCTCTAAGGTTACTGGACCAAACTTTACCTGACTTGTTTCGTCTATCGCGGGAGGAATCGGCGTCAAACGAGTAACTTACCGATTTTGAATATCTTCATCCGTTCCGGAGAAATTGGCCGCCAAACTTCGAAGTCGATCGAAATCGGGCCAAATTTTGCATGTTTTTGGCCCCTAAGAATTTTTCGGGGAAACTCCGCCAAAATTTTGGCCAGGCATTATAAAATCGAACATACTTAGGAGCATCGTGCAAAATTTCGCGGCGATCGGCCGACGGAGCTCGGAGATTACGCTACGGGAAAAAAATAAACCACAGCAAACATAAGTCCGCTTCAGCAAGCTATCGCTTACGGGCGGACTAATAAAAGCAAAACGTGCAAACGAAAGCATAATAACAGTACACTTAATTCTAAGCGTACTAACAGCTTATAGGCCTACAAAAGAATAGCAGGTCAACACATCCTATTTTTACACCTAACAGCACGCAGCCAGCCCGGACCACGCAGGTCAATAACTATACAGGTGAGAAGTTACCTGCTAGTAGCAAGACGGCAACTATCTATCTCGGCTGTGCGCTGTGTATACGTTTCTGAGTGGGCGTGGTCTGGCTATCAACCAATCAGAATCGCTTATCTCATCTCATCTCATTCTATCCCTCATCTCATCTCTCATCTCACCACTCATCTCACCACTCATCACACCATACGCCACTTATCTCATCTCATCTCATCTCATCTCATCTCATTTCATCTCTCATCTCATCTTTCTCATCACGCCACACGTCACTCATCTCGCACTACAACTAAGGCCAATTTTGTTTACTCTAAGATAGACCTATAAAATGAAAATAATGCATGCCTATATCCTATGGCCTTATAAGGTAACGAATAAAACAATTAAGGCCTTAAGACACAAAAACTATTTTAGTCGACCGTCCTGCAAAAATCGACTTTCGCCACATCATCGGCTGCCGCCGGACTGTCGTCCCCGACAGAAACGCCAGTCAACAAACAGCTATACAAGCAATATACAAACTATATAATTGTCACAAAGAACAACAAATGTCTGTTTGTAGGTCGCACAGAGTCGCTTCCTCTTCTGTCACCATCACAAATGAAGTCACGGCATTGAGGATATTTCGCGTGTCGTCGATGTAAGTCTGACGTTAAGCGTCGACGTCAGTGTCTTTTTTGAGCTGTTTCTTCTCGTTTCTTCTCTCGATGGGTCGGCGTGAAACTCCGATGAGCGCCATGATGCTGAACGGATCAGCCGAAACTTTGAACGGACATCACTTGATTGCTGCTCGTCAGACGGCCTTTGCAAAAAGCGATCGATCTCCACTTTAGCAACCATGCTGGCAACTCTTCTGTGTCGCGCTTCAGCTCAGTGATGACTGTGCATCACGTCAGCATTTGTAGTCGTCGAAACGTTGAGGCGAACAATGTTGCCGGCTTAAACGACATCAGACGATTAAATTCCACCACGCCGAGGATTCACACCACGACGGTAACACGCACAGTGCCCACATCTTTTAATGAAACGATTCACGTCAGATAATCACGACAACCAATAAGCACGAGACTGAACCACAAAAGCCAGTCGTCGCCGTCCAAAATGTCTACCAATCATTCCGTTATAAGCAACCTCCAAAAACTCTTTTTGAAGTGACTCAACCGTGCCATGTTTTGGGACGAAAAACCCAGTTTTCGTCTGGGAGGGGGCCATTGTCACGGTTGACTTTGCTTAACTTTGCTGTATGTTGTGTTTACACCTGCAAACACTTTAAGTTTCACGTTTGTGTCGTTTTCCCACGCGATTTTTGGTGATTTTGTATATTTACACCAAGACCCCACGGTGTTTTGCGCACTCTAGTAGCTTTGTGTTTTAGTTAGTGTTTTATGTATACGCATGTAGGCTTCCACACCTGTCACAGTCGATACTGGTTTGTACCTGTTATAAACTGCCTTGATAGCTATTTGGCTTGGCTTCGTATAGCCGGCCCAAGGATGTTTATGCGCGTTTTTCCGGCAAGGCGAAAGTTTGAGGTTGAGAGCCAGTTGATTGTAAGATAATCAGCGAAGCTCTGTCGCTGCTGAAGTTGTTGTAGTGGCCGTGTATCGGCGTATGTAACGAGCCGTGTGCTCTGTATAAGACCCGTGTGGTCGGTAATAAGGCTGTGTGTCCTGCGAGAGATCTGCGTGATCGATAGAAAACTGCTGTATGCGATAAGTCGAGTCTAACGTAATTTTGAGGCTTTGTATTTTGATAGAAATGTGTATTGTATGGACATAACCATAGCTGATCGTTACTTGGCAGGGTACATGTATGCTTCGTTCGTGGTCCGTTATACCCTGGTTGGAAGTTTAGACTGTAATAAAAGTTGTATTTTGAGGATTTCTATGTGTTGCATAGCTTCTGCTTGTGTATTTAGGCTTTGCATTGCAATATCAAAGCCAGAAATAATAAATATGCGATAATTAGCTGATTTGTCGTTTTCCGATATGTTGGTTTATTGGTTTGTGTTGATTTTCCGACGTTGTACTGTTAGTTAAACGCTTGCTGTAGCGTATAAGCATATGAGCATATGAGTGATCGCTATTTGTGCATCTGATAGGCTGTCGGTTGGAGCCGGAGGCTACGTTCTGTTCGGCTGGAGTCCGAAGTGATCGGTTGGAGTCGGAAGAGCTCCACTGACAAGGTTCGGCTGTGATTGTTATCGTCGTCGGTCGGATTCGTCCCAGACGTCGACAGTCGCTCACCGTACTGTTGCTTCGCCTCGCTGCTGCGGTTTGAACACTGACGGTGCCGGAGCTGGGCGCCATCTGACAGCCGTCGCCAGCCCGCTGTCGCTGCTTTGTTTCTGCTGCTGCTGTTGTATCGTTCCGTCGCGCAGTTGTCGTGAGTCGTGTAATTTTTTATAATTTAGTTTGTTTGTATGAACTTGACTGTTAACTAGGTGTCACCGGCAGTTTTAAACTCCCGCAGTTGCAATCAGATAAAACGTTGGCCGTGTTCGGCATAGGAGTATGTTAAAATTGCTTTAGTTGTCGCAGGCCCGTCAATAAGTCTGTCTGTGTGTGTGTTTTTTTTTCTTCTGTATTATTATATGATAACTTTTAGCCATGTTTTTCGTTATTATTATAAATAAAGTTTAAAATAAATACCTGGACGTTTAAACTACATTATTATTATTTTTGTGTTTCGCTATTTATTTGTGTTGCTGCCTTTCGTGTTTGTC
>Ga0209454_1000568_pt1 | contig 19851 bp, 10 predicted proteins | sample WorMetHERISLAND1_2_FD_187400 | JGI IMG/M metagenome (GOLD analysis project Ga0209454, IMG submission 187400) | Marine gutless worms symbiont microbial communities from Max Planck institute for Marine Microbiology, Germany - Olavius geniculatus... | ecosystem: Host-associated > Annelida >... | reverse complement strand
GCTGTCAATAAATGGAGAAAGCGTCTCCTTGCCTGTGTTCGCATAGTGGGCGAACACTTCAAGCAATTTTACAGTTGAAAAATAAAAACTGAATGAAATGTCAGCCAGAGTGTCAGAAATGTAACCAAAATGTGTTTTTACGTGTTATGTTAATTAAGCAATTATATCGCATTGGATAAAAAAGTGATATTTCACTGGTTGTGTTTTCCCCAGGTAGTGCAAAAACAAACGTTGGGTGAGATGGAAAACTAAACGGTCATTTGATGGCAAGTTTTGTCAGGAATATTCGTATCAAAAATTATCACAATCTGATAATTGGTTTTTTAAGTTACAGCTGAAATTGTCGGGGATGTTTTTTTGAGACACAGTGTGTATCAGTTATGAACAGTATGTCGTTACACAACCAAGATGGCTTGATAGTGTTATGGTAGAACGTTGGACCCGCGATCGCGTGGTCCTTGGTTCAATTCCCGGTCGCGTCGCTATCATCTGATACTTGGATGGGTGACTGCCTGTGGACGGGTAAATTATATCGGTATATAGCCAACACAAAAGTCAACTCAGCCTTCCATCTTATCGGAGTGGTAGGTAAATGGAGTACTGGCCTGACTGGTTGAGACTGACGCGAAGCGCGTTCAGGTGACAGCCTGGCAGGTAACACTATGTAATCACATACGGCAGGTGACCGTGAGTCCATGACACTCTGTAGCTTTGAGATAGGTTTTCCATAAAAAGCTATATGCTTTAAAGCAAGTTCACAAGAGTACAGTTGCACGGCATTGCGCCTAAGCCACTGCCCGTAGCCGTGAGCTTGCAACCTGGTCTAATTTTCCATCAGTGTTGAGGTGATCGATTGAGGGATGTGTCGACATGGTAGCACATGGCTTGGTTGGCTGGAACAACCTCAGACAGACGGACAACATGGCAGAAAACATCGGCATTGCGCAGTGTAAAGTGATGGACGGCAATGGTGACAATAGGTATTTATTTATATTAGTTGTTTTTATTATCTACGATACTATGTTTTTCGTGCAACGTGTGTATTGGCATAGGCCCTAATCAATGTTTGCACGAGTAGGCTACATTTTGTTTGCGCGACTAGACATTTTGTAAGCCTTGTTGGAGTACTACAAGTGCCCTATTGTTATTGCTGTTACTCCTTGCTGAGTCTGACATTCAACATTACAATGGTCATTCCAATGTCTATTACGTATTACTAGGCAGAATCGCTCATACAACGTGATTCCGCCTATTCCTACACATTTCTCTGTCGCGCAGTCTGTCTGTCTGTCGTCTGTTTAATACATTCGTGCACCCTGCTAAAATTGTTCGACGGATTTTGATGTCATTTGACGGGTCTAATGACAGTGACACATCGTGTCGGATGCGGGGGAGGGGATTCCTAACCCTTAAAAACAGGAGATTTGGGGTCGAACTCCCAGCCAAAACATGCAACTGCAAGCAATTCCGCCTTTTGTCACCTTACTTTCGTCTTTGTTATTATTGCTACTACTACTAATACGGCGATATGAATGACTGTGCACTAGTATAGCTGGTATACATTGTCGAGTGCAGCTGTGGTCAATGTTGATGGCTGCGTCGTCCGGTTGACAGCCGACCGTGAGTCTGTGTAGACAACCGTCACTGGGCCGTGTGTGGTAAACGCCAGAATGAGGACACGTCACGCCTCTCATCTCAACCACTTCACCTGCTGAATACACACGGTAGTGTAGCGACACCTTTCACGCGTTGGGGGGAACTTTGATCACGGTTTCGTGATTTTTGTTCAAAATTTTTTTCCGGTGTACCAATGAAAAAAAATTCAAAATTAGTCACAGTTTAGCAAAGATAATCGAGCTTGTTTTTAACGTAAGACAGTGAATGACATGCGTTTAGTGTCAACATGTATGCGGCCTCCGTCCTGTTGTCGACAAACCGTCGGCGACCGGGCGACGGTCTTCCATGCAGACAGTAAAGACATAGTTTGCAGTCGGCACTGGAGCCTCCCTTTGAAATTCTGCCATAACTTGTCAAATATTGACGCGTTTTAAGCGTAGAAAAAAATCTTTAACGACGCCTTACTGCAAATTTCCGAAGAATGTGTCCGTAAAAGACCACTGAAAATCGGTCAATAGGCTATTTCGCCAAGTTAGGGCCTACGACCATAACCAGCCTATAGCCTGGGGGTCTGTTTTTTGACTCAAGATGCAAGCTTATATCAAAGAGTTTTATAATGTTCTGTAACATGCATGCTAGCAGCTATAGTGACTGATACCGATTATGATGTCGCTGTGGTGATAAGTATCGTCAAAGCACTGGATGTCGGCGTAGTTGCTTGTTGTTTGACGACCTGTACAGTCACACGCCACTCAATAATACACCTGCAATGATCTCTTTGAGTTATGGAAAAATATTTATATTCGTATTTCTCTACCATGTAGCAAGACCTAGCAAGGTCATGAAATATAAATGGTTTGAATAATTATTTTTTTTTACTTTTGTTTACAAACTACACGGTGTTTCATAAATCAACCCTTTGTTCATAATTCTCCCAAATGTTGATCAATTTACATGAAATTATTACCAGTTGTAGCTGAAAAAATAGTAATTCAAATTATTTCGACAAAATGTGGCACTTGATTAAATATTCTTTGCTAGTCATGACGTAATGCTGACGTCATAATGTGTCATGGGTACAAGCTTGCTAGTTTCACCTGGTGCTGTCAGCGGCTACCCTGCTCTGATGGTGAAAAACCTGGTTCACTGATGACAAATTCTTGACGTTTTACAGTTGCAGCCACCGAAAACGTGCAAAGCAATCGCATTTATGTGTCTTTGAGGATAGTTGGACTTTCGCATGTTCGAGCAAGACAGTGCACTAGCACACCAAGCTTGCGAGAAGGTTGAGTTTTTGGATCGCGAGACACCTGATTTCATGTCCCCATGTTGCTTAGTGCTGACACGATGAACATTTTTCATCTGCGAACCAGATTAAGTTTCACCATCAAAGCAGAGTAGCAACTGACAGCACTAGTTGAGACTAGCAAGCTTGTACTCGTGACACATTATGACGTCAGCGTTACGTCACGAGTCACGACTAGCAAAGAATATTTAATCAACTGCCATATTATGCTGGAATATTTTGAATTAATATTTCTTCAGCTATACAACTGGTAAAAGTTTCACGTAAATTGATCATCATTTGAGTGAATTATAAAAGAAAGAAAAGGGGGTTGTTTTTATGAAACACCGCGTATTGTCCATTTTGATGTTTTCACTTGTCGAGTGACAATAATTGGCAGATCCTCAACCGGCTGTTTTAACTTACGAATAACTTACCGTAGCGTATCTCAGCAACTTGCTCAGCCAATCGCGTCACCTTGATGCACTGATAGTTGTACACGCTGTACATGATACATACGACGAACAACTGTTGTAAGTAACAAGATATAGGCCTACATTAAGCATATAGGCTGTAAATTGACCGTAATCACAATTCAACATGAGATACGGCAGACAAAAAAACGAGTGTACTGAGTAGACGTTTACTGCGCATATTTCAGAAGTCAGAACATCGAAAATAGTAAGATGGTAATGACACAAAATGGTTTTGTGGTGTGCATATGATGTAAGAAACCTCAAAACTTTCAAAATAGTTTATTAGACTATAACTGCAACAGTTACGTTACCGTAGCGTTTATTGGTCTATGCATACGACGAATGGTCTATCTTTATACTGCCTTTGTCGACTTTTCGTGCATTTTGGAGTTTGTCACCTTCGTCGTTTGCTTTACTTTTGTTTTAGAGTTAAAATTGTTTCACTACTCACTGTTTTCAGCGTTATAACCGTTTTGATTCGGCTTGTGAAATGCTGCTCTAATAATCCTAGAGATTTCATTCTATACTTCTAAGTCGACTTAATAAGTATTTTAAGTAGTCGTACAAAACGATTGTGTTTATGCATTTAAGTTGTAGGCCTAAACCCTAAGTTTTTAATAAGTCAGTTTTAGCGTAACTGCGACACAATAATAAGAGACCAGTCATGTAGAACGAAGGCGGAAAGTTGAAACGTTGCCGAGTTATGCCGCCTTTGGTAACTTGGACGGTTTTTACTGAGCTGTCGACATCGATACTCGCTCTCTGCTGCACCTCGGTAAGACTGTGACGTCATCAATGACGTCACAGAGCGCTTCCGGTAGAGCGCTGTGTCGCTGTCATCAAGAGCGAACTGCCATTGGCCGTTTAGACTGTGCCACGTGACACGGCGCAACCAATCAGGATACTGACAAGAAGACGGCGACTGTTCCATGCCAGCTGAAAACGCAGCGCCAAGAAATGAATTAATAATAAATTATAAAAATAAAAACATTGAACAGCCGCTCGTTGCACGTCTGCAGTTTTAAATATCCGCCAATGATTAAAAATTCAAAATTCCGCTGGCACGGCGCGACACGCAACAGTTCCTCGTGCGCAATCGTAATTGCTAATATGATCATGAAATCCATAATATGAATATAATCGACAGGTTATTGCGTCGCCTGAAAACTATGATACCGTAGATCACTACATATTAAGATAATTTTTGTTTTGAGACTTGAGCTCGTAGAAAAATTAATTGATATCAAGCCTAACGTTTTTTAAACACTGGACTTGAAAGCATCATAAAATTAACAGTCCTGTTTTGATATTTTAGCTTTGAAACTGCAATGCATGCATAGGCGGATCCAGGAGTTGAAGTTGGGAGTCGAGGCTCCGAAGGCGCCAAGGGGGGTGGGGTGTGGGGAAGGGGTGTCTCCCTCCTCACAAAAGCAAAATGGCGTATTTTTGTGAACGCTTGGTGCTAAATTTCGTTTTTTTTCTATGACGAAAACAGTATACGATGTAAAAGTACACCAGGAATGCAAGGACTGCCACGGGGATTTACTTGCATGCGATAAAAGCGTTACTCAGAGGCGTCTATTCCTCTAAGTCCTTAAAGCAAGTTCCTCCTTAACTCAAAATGAGGCACCGCAGCGTCGACGGGGTGGAAAAAGGGGGAAATATCTCCCTCCCCAGCTGACTAGGAGGTCTTGGCGAGTGTCGTGAGCTCCCCCAGCGGGGTCCGGGGCGGAGACCCGGCGAAAAAACGAATTTAGTGCCTTCTAAGCATCACAGAACACTTCTACTTGCAAGATACCGTAAATATTAGAAATGCAGAACAATAACTCATAATTCAATAATAACAATAATTCAACTTCCTCCTCTAATTTCCCCAAAAACCTCCCTCTATTTTTTCTTGGAGCATTTGCTCCAAGGTTTATAATCTTTATATGGTGTAGACGCTCCCGGCGTTATTTATTGTTTATTGTTACTTTAATTACTTTTACGTAGTGTAGCCAGAAATTGGAGTCACAAGAGCCAAAGGGCCAAGGGCCAAACATTGAGGCCGAAAGCCGAGAACAAAGGTGCACTTCCTGGGGAGGAGCCGGTCGCCGGGCGCAGCCCCGGAAGCAAACGCTTTGGGTCATGAAAACCCCCTAAATACATATATTGAGTACAAATTTTGTTAGTTTTACTGCACAAATTTATAATGCACTGCATACGCAAAGCAAACAAGAAATTTGAGCTAATGCTCACGAAACGGACGAAAGCCTATAGCAGTTCCGGTTCAGTAGTTTAGCTGAAAATTGGGGTGTTCACGCTAATTTAATATAAAATACCAAATTCTCTATTTGGACCGCATAACGATAGTAGCGTGGTGCCACCTTGTGAATAATATAGACTTGTGTCGCAGCCCAAAATCGCCAAAAAATCCATAAAACCCCCTATTTTGGCGTTCAAGGTCATTCACAGTCATTGAATTCGGCGCCAATCGAAAGTCCGTACGACTTCCTGTTAGTGATTAATAGTAACCTAAACCCTATCTTGCACCGTTACTGAGATACAGCGACTTATTGGCCAAAAATCGCAAATTTTGCCCACCTCCTCTCATTTAGCGCCCTCGTTCGGGGTGACCCCCTTCGAATTTATGAAAAAGCTTTAAGGTTCCTAACTAGAGTCTTCCGAACAGCCGATGGTGAAGATTTGGTGATCTTAGCTTGCACCGTTTTTGACTGATCCGCCCGTGTGATGGACAGAGAGACGGACAAAATTGCGATGGCTAAGAGGCGCTGAAAGCTGCTTTCGCGCGTAAAAAGGCGACTTTTGGCATTTTGGGGGGCCATGGCCCCTTTGCCCCCTGCCCTAAATCCGCTTATGAATGCATGGCGGGTTTTTATCGCATTAAGGTTTTGCATAATATTCTACCATCATCATCAATGTTGTCAACATCAACATCCATCAATCTTCTGCTTCTCAGGCAATGTTTAAATTTGTTCAGTTCACAAACTGTTTCCACTACTACAAAGTACTGGACTGCTTTCACAAATTTTCTGACTTGTAAGCCTATACATTATGTTCATCTTTTACTTATTTTCTACTTTTATGTTTGTACATATTTCAGTGAATTTGAGTATACTGTTGAAATAGACAACCACAAATAATCAGCAAGATACAAAAATGAACAGTAAATAGTAAGGTGTAGTAGCTAGTTACAAGTAGGATGTAGGATGAAAATTAAGGGTGCATCTTTTGTTTTGCTGAGACCGTGACACGACGCATCAGCACTCATCGACAACTTGACGATACCACTGTGCTGCCGCTCGTAGGCCTAGACATGTACAAGTGGCTGAGTGAGCAAACGGTTTCTTAGCAGCATGCACGAGTACAGTCAGTATAGGTTGTAAACCGTGGATCAGGATCATCATGAATCGGATTGCCACCAAATGCTTTGTCCTTTGGTCATTATTAACTATTTCAAAAAATTTCGACAAAATTCGTCTATAACTGTTAACAATCTAACTGTGACACGCTAATAGCTTAGAATGAGCTGTCGCTGGCAACAATAGAAATGAATGAATGAATAAATAAATAAACAAGATTGCAGGTTATAGATAGACTAGGAATATAAAACATATACGACGGTCGAGGACGCGAGCGTTAAACGAACTCCGATGTTTGCCAATGACAATTAATCAGACCCGTCAGACTCAGAGGGCTGATCAGTCGTTGCAGTGAAACAGGGCAAACTGAGAAACAAAAAAATGCGACGCAAAATTTGCATTTTATTTCGCAGTTTACACTTAAACAGATTTCGCGTTTTCGCATTTCACAGTTAGCACTTTAGCTGCAAGCATCGTGATAGGCAGTACGAGAGCCAAGTGCAGAATAATTTCGGTTTGTTAGCGCTGTGTGTTAATTGTGTCTTGTGACTGGGTATGATAACAGAAATGATAGATGTCTGTAAACAATGTCATGATAGCTGCAGCACCAGTGCATTGAGTAGAGTGCCTCGTGCGATTGCCAATAAAAAGCGACAGTTAAGCGTGGGGCATTAGCCACACCGCTGCGTCGGTCGGTCACTTCGCTCTGAAAACTAACGTTTACGGGCAGAATAAAAATAAACAAAACGCAGCAGCAGCAGCATGACCGCAGCATCTGTCCACTGACGTCGCATGCCAATATTGCTGCTCAGATGGCCGGACTGGACACAGGGCGAAGCCACATACACACACACACGCACACAGACAGACATACACTTTCTGCTAAGATTTGTGCGAGTTTAAAGAGCTGTATCAGCGACAGCTCAACAGACAGAAAAACAAGCGGACAGACGCTGTCGTATAGCCTCCTACTTCGGCAGATGTGATAATATTCATGCACGTGTATGAAACTACACTGTGTCACGAAAAAAACTGTGCAAAATTGTTTTCGTCAGAATTGTGTCAACTTTTTGCCAATTTTTATAATTATTGGCACAATAATGGTAAAGAAAATGAAATTATCTTAAATGCATTTTTTTTCGTCTCAGCTAATTTACGTCAATACATTGCTGTATTAAGCGCAGAGTTTCTGATAAAATTTTTAGACATTCGCAACTCGGTATGTGGTTTAGTCTCAGGCTCTGCGAAACGTGATCTGAACATTTTGATTTGACTATTTGTATTCAGCCGAGTTTTCGCTTTTTGCTTGTTTGTTTTTTTAAATTTTATATTTGCTAACACTGAATAACAAATAAAGCTAAATATATATAGTATTTTAAGGCAGTATATAACACGGCATAGCGTAACGCATACGAAGCAGCGAAATGCGTCGTCGTCGTCATCGCCGAAGGCTCCAGTAAGTCGTGCGTACAGATACTTCACCAAGCCGTCCTTCCACGTCGCCAGGCACTCCAGCATTGCATCTGCACCAACGGCATTATCAACTTGAACTGTTCCAGTTCGTACGTAATATAATGCTAAAATTTTGTTTCATATTGATGTCTGCCGTTAACAGACGGTAACAGACTGTAATATCTTTTGACGATTTGACTTATTGCCTTAGCGATGTTTGAGAGACACGAAACGGCAGCTCCTTCTGGAACCTTCTCCAAACTGTTCGGTCTTGTGCAGTATATGTGGCTTCCTAAATCCAGACTAATATCAGCAGAATATTTTACACGGAGTGCAAAGGCGATGAGAAAATTTGTACCATTTCGAATTAACTTTTCACGCTTAGACTTGCTTTTTGAGTTTAATATATAATGACCATACATACAAAATGCCCCAAAGCTTCGTACTAGTAAACGTTTACAATACGATACAACTACAGGTAGGGGCCTATGTCTAAGCGCCACCGAACCGTCGAAGCCAATTATCATGACAGCAGTATTTTTGTAGGGTATCAAACAGTTCTTTGTACGTAGGCCTACATATTTTCCCATGCCAAATTGAACATTTCCCGTCGCTGGATAAGACATTTCATTTCAGCACTGCAGTTTGAAAATAAAGCCTTTTAATGTGGTTTAACTCTAAAGCGGACATGCCTATTGTCACATTCTAAGTCGAGTCAAGGTGAACACCGCTTTAAAAGTTGAACCAGCGATAGATTTAATTGGCAGTATTACAAGTGCTTAGTGGCCGAGGTGACTTTCATCAAGGTGCGGTCACACTTGCGGTCCGGAAGGTCCGAACGGTCGTACGGCATTTCGAACGGTCGTCAAAAACACTAACCGTTTGGACGGCAGACCGGACGGGCCGATCGTGTGACCGCACCTTCAGTCTTCAAAACCAGTGGTGTCGTGACAGGAAAAAATTGTTCCCCTAAATTTTAGCTTGTCGCTAGCTAAAATTTCTTTGTGAAATCAAACTTTGAGCTCTCCAACTTTTTCAACCTACGACGCCGTTGTTTCCCCCGTAAGGAGAAATGTTCATTCTTTATTCTGCAGACGGTGTACGAGACTCAAATGACGTTTGTACCTCGGCGCAAGGCGCTGCGGGTGTCAGCAATGTGAGTGGAAGTGCAGTGAGGAGCTAACTGATGAAACTTGTAGCGTGAGTGACCAGCGCACGGCGTGACCAACGATCTGCTACTGCCGCTACACCAGCCGTATTGCAGCGTGTAGACATCATTGAACGGACACTCGGCCACCAACGACGGATCTGACCGACCACACACGTGACACGTGCACTGCAGCCGTGTTATACATGTATAGCTTTCAACACGGTCTACAGCATATAGGCCTATTATGCGAGTGTAGCGAGGCATAGGCTAATACATTGTAGACCGTGTTGAAACCTAATCATTTCATGACTTTAGTTCTGTCTGAGAATGGGGGCGAGTCACGTTTCGGTCGTCACGCTTGATTGGGGTGACACTATGGACAGTTTATGACACTCTAGACACTGCAGTGAAAGATAGGCGACAAACGTAGGTCATAAAATCAAGTAAGAGATAATAGAACTATATAGGTCATAAAGTAAGATTTCGTCTGTGTGTCGATAAATATTTTGAACCAATCGCTATAGACCTAGGGGAAGTGAACCCACAGTTGTGTCGGCGCATGAAGTGGGTGATGCATAAAACCAGATGGCGGTCGTTGATGTGTTTGAGCTTTGAATCTATTTCCTGCTTTTACTGGACAGTTTCCGATTACCATTTAACAGTGGCACTGCTTTGGCGGCGTATATTTTTTCACAGTAATCTTATTCACAACTGACGTAAGCTCTATTGCTATTCCAGCCGGGCTTGTTCAGCATCACCGTCCTTCTGTTACTATACCGCGATCTCAACTGAACTGAACTGAACTGGACTGAAGTAATTCGTTATGACAAGTCGAAGAATGAACGAAGCGTGTCGCACTGCAGTTACGTGATAGCAAGGCCACATCGTTCAGGCCGCGGCCCACGCTGACAGACGGATGAACAGACGAAGACAGCACTGAGAGCAGAATGACAAGACGTGAAGGTTGTTGTTCAGCATAGACCTAGATCTGACAGACGACATCGATGATGAACTGATCGCTGGATGTCGTGCGCTCTAATCTGTCTCAGCAGCAGTTGTGCAGTAATCGATCATCGTTAATATCGATCTCTGCCGCTGCTGCTGCCGCTGTGACGTCGCAGCTGGAAGCTGATCGATGATTTGCTGCTAAGCGTGACGCAGACCATGACGATTTCTGCACTGACTGCATGCAGACGAACAAAACAGTGAACGCCCGTCGCCCCGTCCAACGCCAACATGACCGAGCATACCCGGACTGTTTGATGTAAAAACCCGCAGTGTAAAAGTCTGCATAGATATTGGCACTGGTCCTGCATACTTCAAGGACGTCTGTACCCCAATGCCTGACGTCTCAGGTCGCTCGGCTGGGTGTGGTAATATGTTCGTTCCCCGAACAAGAACTCTGCTCGGCCGACGGATTTTTCGAGTTGCAGCGCCACTCATCTGGAACGGTCTGCCTGGGGACCTGCGGTCTACGACCATCAGTCGTGGACAATAAGAGCTCGGCTAAAAACTCATTTTTCTCGGCCATGCTTACGCAACCGATTTTTGAGAAATTTTTTAAAAGTATATTAATTGAACTAAACTAAACTATACATGCATGTGTAATAAAATAACTAAACATACTAGCCAAGTTGGATAAAAAAAAGTTTGAAAGAACAAATTGTAACAATATGATCGAGAGTTCCTTCAAAAGTGATGGTATAAGCCTAGGCCTACCTCGCATCTCACGACATTGGCAACTTATATTACAGTGATACGATAAAGATCTGATTTTTGACATAAATTACAGAAAAAGTAGAACGTTAAATTCAGTAGTAAAATAAGTGAATTACTGACCTCTAACTAGTGTATATAGTGCAGTTTCGGCACGAATTGTTGAACAGACAGACAGCAGCTGGTCTGAGTACATGCAGAAACCTGTCGATACCAAAGAGGTTATGTATTCTACACTTATTGGATATCACTGGTAGGTTTCAAAGGATTTCATTTTAAACAAAAAACCGACGAAATTACGAAAACTGGCGGTCGTGACAAAAATGTTGATTTTTGACGAAATTTGACGAAATTTACTGAATTGTCATTTTTTGACAAACGAAATATGGCATTTTGGCGGCAAAATCTTTGAAAGCCTATTATCGTAGCAAGCACTCAATTTTGGATGGCGAAATAATGGCGAAATTCGAGATTTGTGGCAACGTTTGTGACAGAATTTGCACTTTTGACAAACGAAAAGTTAAAGTCAAAAGCGTCAAAACTGTTTCGGCAAAACTTCGTCAAATAAGTCAACCGCAGTTACAGTTATGCACTGCTAAAAAAGCAAAAAAGTTGCAAAATTCGGAATTTTGGGCAAAATTTTTGACGATATTTGCATTTTGTTGACGAACGAAAAATGGCATTTTGGCGGCAAAATTCTTTGGAGCCTAATCATTGGTCGATACATCCGTACAATGTCATGTCCATTCATGCAACGACAACGACCACGACAATGACAAAAAAGCTTAGCTGCCGCTTAAACTACAAACAAGGTGTCAGCTGCATGCATTTTCCATCATAAAGCTAAATTTCAGTATTAGTCGTAAGATATTAGCTATTTCACAGATATCGCAGGTTAAGGTTTTCTGCTTAAATCAGCAACCCACCCCTATACCAGTTAAGTCTGGAGATATTTCATTGAACTAAATTGCCCTAAACTTATTATCTGTGTAATTATTTTCCAAAAGTAGCCAAAGCTACCTGGAGTCTGGACATGCTGCGTCAACGTTACAGTCAACTTGCAGTGGCAATAGGCCTACCATATCGTTTTTCGAAAAAATACGTTAAAAATTAAACTCGCACTACAACTTAAGCTAATCATGTTTATGTTTTTGCCAAAAAAATGCAGCAATAAAATTTTTAATATTAATCAATTTTCTTTTTTGGGCGCTTTCTTGCACGAATAGTGCAGCGTAGTCAATAAAAATTGCTAAGCCCAAGGGCTTTGTGTTTGTGGGTAAAAAATTGTACAGCGCCACATGGTCAGACAATGCAGACGCTCTGTCGTCGCACACCGAAGCTGATCAACCAACTGAATTAGACTTTGTTGACCTATCCACCATTTGTATGTTCTTTATTATATAAGTAATTTTACAAAAATTAAACAATATTAAAACCATATTTCATTATAACACTTAAAACGATTTATGGAATGTCTAGACACTAGAAAAACGGACAATAGAACCTATAAAAATGTTTATTAAAATAAATAAGTGATAAAATAAGCGAGTAGTCAGTGTAACAGACGCATAGCAAAAAATGACTTTAGGCTACTTACTTTCTTTGTACTGTATGAGGTTGTAGTGTTGTCGAACGATAAGTAGGCAAATGTAACAGTGGCTTGGTCTACAATAAAAACTACTTTGAAACACGCAGTGCGTTTAAAGTTTGAAACCTCTACCAAAGATTAACAAAAACCGAAGTAGTTTGGCAAAAAGCAAAACGGTTTGTCGGTGGTATTTGCCAGATGGCAGTATAGGACTGACAAATGCATGTTTTGGCTGGCGATTTAACCCCCAAATCGCTTCTTTTACTGGGAATCAAGGCCCCCATCTAATAGAATATATCAGCGGACCCCACAATTGTACCGGTAACTGGCAAATGGCATCTAAGCCTGTCGAACGGTTTTAGCAGATTGCACTAATGTGACAGATGACAGATGGCAGATAGACCACGCTACGGCGCAACGCGTGACAGTAAACGGTTCCGCTTAAAAATTCCTACAGAACTCCATCGTGCGTTTTACTTATATCCAGGATACCTGCGGTGATTTGAGCCACCGGTCGTCCCATCGAAGTAACAAGATTCTTTGTGCAGTTTCTGTCAGTTTTCATGTTTTGTCATATTTAGCAATACCGTAGGCTAAAATGTTCTATGTCCATTCACGGATATGTAGTCTAAATGCTGTAACAGCAATGTTGCAAAGTCCCAAGTCCAGCTTCAACGGGTTTTTGTAAAAATTACACAGTACTATGTCCTGCTTTCCAATCGCATAGCTGCATTTTAACTATGTGAGCAGTTATTTAACATGCTTAAGGTTCAAGTCCAGTTTTCGCAGAAAGTGAGTGCGTAACAGCGACTTAAATCCATTGTTTCTATACTTCTTTAATAATAACAAAGTTCTAAATTCATACAGCTTTTACTTAAATCAAATAACACATGTATAAGATAACAGCAAAAGTACAGTAGATAAGAATCAAATATGCAAAATTAAGTTTTTTTTGCTATAATACGATGCAGGTATAATGTTCAAATTCAGCTTATTGCAGTAAAAACAACATCGTAAACCTTCAACAGCAAATTCCCACAAATTCTGGACATAGAACCTTGTTACTTTGATGCGACGCGGTCTAAACTACTAGCTAGTTATAAATAGAATTTTTTTCCTCCGGAGGACATATTATGAACAATCCCAATAAACGGCTCAGCAAACACCCTTTCCATTTCCCACTTTACTTACTGTCTCTTCCAAATCCCTAGCTACGCTTTGCCAGTTTCGTGCACCAGTCTGATATCACTCAGCTGCTGACATTCATACAGCCCAGTACAGTTCTGAACGTTGTTGAACAATACAGTTCTTGTCCTTCTTTTCTGTTTTGCGCTCTACTGTTATGCTCTGAATAAGCTGGTTTGTCACGTCGGCGAATCGGGTGTCCAAAACACTTTACCTTCTGCTTTTTCGCAAAAAATTATGCACTTGTCATGCAAAATTTTCCTCTGCACTGGAAAATGTGTTACTACCGATGTGAAGAACACTCTGGGTATAGCCGTCAAAACATTATTTTCATCTCAAAACCTAGTAGCCTAAGTCTTATTCGTTGAGCTTAATCATGTCGTATCGTATGGTGTAATCATATGGTGTAACTCGTCTGTTATTTAGAATTATGCACATTGCGCACTGTCAGTCATGAAGGACAAAAGGATGAGTATGGTAATTATCGCAGGTAATTTTATTTAACTCCGACGTTCCCTGGAGCAGTTGTCGCGTAATTTCCATTGTCCATTGTAACTCATCAAATATGAATCGTATTCGGGTGCCGTGAGCAAATCAGACTATGGAATGGATGTGCTAGTGCGAGTGAAGCTGCAAGAATAAAGTACCTATATAGCTAGCAGCTACCAGCAATATCTACAGTCAGGACGTCGACAGCACCGTGCTGTAATAGATCACAGTCCACGCCATTCGAACATCCATCATTAATTGCGTGACGACAACACGCGTATGCGGCGTAATTCGCAAACCGTTAAACCAGAAACTACTCGACTGGACTCCGCAGTCGCGCGATTTGCAGCCGCGATTAGCTACAATCCATTAGGCCTAAGCTTAAATAATGTAGTTTCCTGTCGTTTTAAGCGCGAGCGTAGCCTATATTATGCCTACGGCTAAATTAGACTGATCTGCAAAACATTTAATGTCTATAAAACAGCGCAACAGTTTTGTACGAAATTTTCAGCAATTATTAAAAAGAAAATTTGCTAGCTACAAAAAAGTAATAAACAATAGCGGTCAAACTGTATTAGATCGCTTTGTACACTACGTTTAGAACTTGTATGCAGCGATGTTCTTCCAAGACTAATAAATTAAATTTAATGATAGCAATAAATTATCGGCGTGTGCCTACAGTACACGGGCATGACTTGGGTGATAAATGGCAAATTAGATAAATTATGCAAATATGATAAATAATTAACGCACAGGTTATTCACACACGTACCATGAAGTCACCTGTCCGTGCGTAACGGTCGTCACGCCTCGGTAATTATACACACGGATAATTAAGCATGTACCTATACACTGCGTGCGCAACCGTTTGCCGTCCGCTCTTCCAGGGTTTTACAAGTTGGGCCAAAAAGTGACGTTCTGTTAATATTTAAATTTCGTTTTCTGTTAGAAGCATAATATATACGGCAGCCCTGAAGAACTCTACCGGTTTCTCTCGATGTCGATAAATTTAGTGAAAATAAAAAATGTTAAAAGCGAAACGTTGACATTTTCTTATAGTCTTTTTTGTTTTCCAGTGAAGCCGGAAGGCACGAAATGGATTCAAAATCTCCACTGTAATGCACTGCACGCCATTCTTCATCAATGCGGTCCAACATCTCTTAGCGAAATCGTTAAATTTAACACTGAAGAATCTTAACGCCGTGAGCTATGTTCGTCTGCAATTTAATGAACACAGATGTTGTCCTAAGCACACAGACCCAGTTTCGGTCCAAGTTCGGGAAGCGTGCCTTCTCCAAGTACCGGTAGGCCCATCTGAAACCAGATTTCACTCCACATCACCGAACCGTACTTCTTCTCCGGCTTTTCGTAAAGCGCTCAAGACTTTTCTGTTTCCGCAACTCTAGACGATGTCATATACTATACATTGGTCTTACTGCTATAGAGAGAGCACTGCCTAGTGCCTACATGTATAGGCCTATAGCATTTACGATTAGGCCTACGATTACTACGATTACTTTCTTTACGTTGGAAAGACAGTCCCGTAGCGATGTCGAATAAATAGTGCAGCATTGTTTTTTGCAGCGATACACAAGCAAATAACACAAAAACTGCGAAATGCGTTTATTACCGACTGACAACGAGAAAATAATCTCTAGTTTGGTCGACGCACGTTCCCTTGGTAGTGATATGAGTTCTTGTGAAGATCACCTCGCCTAGTCCACTCTGAAAGTACTTGCCACGCCATTCCTGTGGAAACTGACAACCACCGCCTGCATAACCACAGCGCTATTATACAGTGTTTAGTATGTGGAGTTACTTTAATTATAAGATATATAGGTTTATATCAAATGGTTAAAATGATGCTATTTGCATGGTTGTGTCGTCTACGAAATTACAACTTATTTACTGGCAAAAAAAACAAAATTTGTTTACATTGGCAGACGAAGAACGACGTCAGTGAAAGTGATACGCGAGTAAGCAAATCCTGCACATAATGCATATAGGAAGAGAAAAACTCAAATACAGAAGCGTGCCTTTTTTGACCCACCTTGTACACGGTTAGAATACTCAAAACAGCAGTGTGATGTACAAAACTTTTCGTCACCAGCAGAACACATGATCGACTTACCGACGCCGTCAGGAGTGTTCAGCGCGACTGCAGCGACAAACGTTGTCAAAAGACCGGTAATTAGCCGACGACTTCCACTCTGCAGCTGATGAATTATTAGGCTCCACCTTTGCGATGTCACACTCGTCAACTGTCTCAACCACATTATGTCTACAGGTTACTGAGATTCACAGGTAACATGTCCAACGATGTGTCAGCGGCGTCGCAGCTGCTGCAACTGCAATGTAAGCTACGCAGCAGTAAGCCGCATCGCAACTATGGGAGCCTATAGGCAGATACGTACACTGTATACCGTATAGGACGGCGAGACAAGAGATTCGGACGCAAGACTGGACCATCAGTAGGCCTACTGTATGTTATTAACAATGCCGCTTTGCAAATCAAAAACGTAGCCCAGTTTTTTTCGGCCGACGCAGTTGACGAATTAGGCTACAGTTTGTATTTGCACAATAGGAGTCATAACCTTTAACTCCAGTGTTTTTTATTTAACAAGAACCAAAGTAATTTGCCAAAAGCGGAATCGCTGTGGCAAGTCCACCTAACTGCTCATTTGTGTTCGCCGAGTGGCAGCATAGGACTGACGGTTTGGACACAATTTGCAATTGCATGCTTTGACTGGGGTTCCACATGACTCATTCCCCCGGGAGTGAGAGAGACAGAAACGCTAGAGATCCAACAGAAGTGTACCTACCTGCCAAATAGTATTTATATCGGTAAATCTGTTGAACAGTTTAGGCAGATGCATGTATGAATGTGACAGACGACAGACGATAGACAGACATACAGACGGCGCTATGGAGAAAAAAAGTGTAGCAGTAGATGGAATCGCTTGCGGTGCAAGAACGATTTTGCGCCTAATAATAATTGAAACTTTCTTAATTAGAATTCGGAAAGGGGTCATATATAAATGAATTCACGCAATTTTAGCTAAAAATAACTCCCCTCCCCCTTTGTCACGTTTCGTCACGCTGCTCTGGACCCCCTCAAATATGACGTCACAAAATTTTAACCCCCCCTTGCAGTCCATAGTGTGGCAACGCAATTTTTTGTATGATTTGAAACACATTTGCAACAGTAAGCATAGTAGGGCCTACATGGTGTGCCAAAAATAACCCAACTTGTTTTTGTCAGAACTTCGTCAAATCTCCACCAAATCTGATAGTTTTTGGCATATAGATAGCCAAGACAATAAAATTATGTGAGGAACATTTATTGTCCACCTCACCTAATTTATATCAACGCACTACCGTGTTAAAGGTAGATGCTCCAAATTGTTGCATAATGCTTAGTTGTTGTAACCGTAACAGTTCTAATGACTTAATTAAGCACGCGATAAACAAAAACGTAATTTATTTAGCAGAATTATAAGTTTGTGTAACAACATGCTTTTAAATTCTTATATAGAAGTCATGCCCAAAATGTACACAATGGCTTAGACGTGATGCCACGGTTGATGGCAGCATTAGCGATCAACTGATCAATGTCACAGCACTCATTCATGTATTAGACGTGTTTTGAGCTCAAGTCAGCTATTTTGTTGTCTTTTATTTTTACCGAAAAAATATTAAATACCACAAAATTATTAAATTACATGGCATTCTCTGTCGCCGGCGTGAGTGTGTCATTTGACATTTCACGAGGTAGTGTAGCGACACACTTGAGGTGTGGTGGGATTTATAGTGACAGTTTCATTACTTTAATTGTCTCTTGATTCTGACAATAAAAATTTTGGGAAATCTGTTAATAATTGGTGACGTTATGAGGCGTACAATTAATGATGTCATTTTTGGCCCACCCTGTACAAGTCTGCAAAGACGTCGAGAGCCACAGAGGAGCCCATCGCGGGGCCCCTGTGGGAAAAAAATTTTTCGATATTTTTTTGAAGTGGCGCATTCTGGTGTACTTTATATTTCTGGGCGACGGCGAAACCCCCCAATCGTCGCAGGGCCCTGGGTAACTTAGGCCCAGTGGCGCAGCCAAGGTGGCCCAGGGGGCCCAGGCCCCCCAATCCTCCAGACAAAACATAAGCATACGTTTAAACTGTACAAAATTGGCCAACTTGGTCAGCTTAATATAATCAAAATCGTTGCCACCAGATCTCATTTTTAAAGCTAGAATGCATCAAATTCGATTTCGGCTGAGGCTCCGCTCCAGACCCCGCTAGGGTAGCTCACAGCGCTCCCCAGCCCCCTTGCTGGATTTTAGGGGTCCTACTTCTAAGGGAGAGGAGGGAAGGGGAAGAGGGGAGAGCATGAAAAAAAAGAAAGGGTAAAAGGGGAAGGGAAAAGGGATAGGAAAGACAAATTGGGGAAGGGAGAGAGGGGAAAGGGAGACGAGGCCTCTCAATTGAAATTTCTAGCTACGCCACTGCTAGGCCTTCCCCTTCCTTTCTCTCAACGGGCCTGCATTTTAAAGTATGTCAAAGCGAAAAACGTGTAATAAACTGCGCCCTTTATTTCAGAATTCAGATCGTTTCATTTCATTTCAGTTCAGTTCAGTTTTGTCGCGTAGTACGCCCCTTAAGACGGTCACTTGAAAGTTGACGTAGGCGACTGGCGAGTCAGACTGCAAAGTTGCAAGCCTGACAAACTTCCGACCCGACGTCTTCCCTTTTCTCTAGCTAGGCCAAACTTCTAAAAACTCGCCGAATTTGCATTAGTCTCAGCAACCCTTTGGCAAGTGAGATAGACATGTCTATCCTAAGCCAGTCCATAATGGCAATGTCCCTGGGCGCAGTGCAGAGCATAGGCCTATGGATAATCTTTGGCTAAAAATATACAAGTGCTTGACAGAATTAATTACTGTTGTTTGATAGAGTGCCACTTTATTTTTTAAGGTTCATTCAAGTAGGCTAAATTAGGCTATAAAGTAATTGTTAAGAATGAAATAACGTTGATTTGTGCCAAATATATATAGAACCAATCCGGTGACCTGGTCATTCAATCAACACGAATTATGGTTTTTCGCCTTTTTGCCGTTTCCTGCTGTTTCGTTGCTTTTCCGCCCTCTGGCTTTTTCGCCTCCTGGCTCTTTCGCCCCCTGGCTGATTCGCCCCCTCACCTAAGACGATTCGCTCCCGCTGAATAATACTGGTTCAATGTAGACTAATATTTCTGTTTTTTTAAAAGTTTATGACACATTTTGTTTTGTTTTGGTTTGGGAAATTAAGACAACTACAGCGAATCGTCACTCACAAAACTGATTAGTAGTCATTTAAATTAACGTTAACGTGATGAAATATTAAGCATAATAAGTGATCGCAGCACGAAAACAAAAGTCATCATCCCAGGCTCTATGGCAGCGGCATCATTGGGTATGAAAATAGCTACAATTTTTTGATAAACACGTCTGCAAATTTCTAATAGGCCCCTATAGTCTAATTCCAACACAGACCTGCAAA
>Ga0209454_1000565_pt1 | contig 19915 bp, 12 predicted proteins | sample WorMetHERISLAND1_2_FD_187400 | JGI IMG/M metagenome (GOLD analysis project Ga0209454, IMG submission 187400) | Marine gutless worms symbiont microbial communities from Max Planck institute for Marine Microbiology, Germany - Olavius geniculatus... | ecosystem: Host-associated > Annelida >... | reverse complement strand
CCGATATACGAAGTCAGCCAACAAAATCGTCAAAGATAGAACATGCTCTATCTTGGCCAACAAAATTGGGCTATTTTGTTGGCCGACAAAATGGCCCAATTTTCGCATGATAAAACAGATTTTTGTCGGCAGATAAAATGGGCCAATTTTATCGATCATCTGACATCCCCTTTAGAATATTTTATTAGCATTTACACAGCCTTACAATTTGGAACAAATCTGCAAGTTAGAATTTTTTGTTTCACTGATTAATTAGAATTAGTCATCAGATTACGGCACAGTTGATTAGCTATGATACCTTTTGAGTAAATATGCAAGTATTTTGTTTAATACTGCAAGGTGTTCTCACAGTTTGACAGATCTGTCAAGTCTAAAACTCAGCTAGGTACACTAATCTAGGCTATATCAGAGTAAATCCTTCTTAAACTGATCCAAAACCAGCCGTGAAAAAAATTTTGTTTCATATCCAGCAGAGGTGGCTGTTACTACACAATGCTGTAAGTTTTACTGATACAAGTTTGGACAGACCAGCTTATTTTCATGTGAGAAAGATAGAATACAGTGGGGTCACTGTACTTGTTACTTAAGGTATGACTGAAATTCTGCTGTCTTGATGACACCATCCTCAGTCATCCCTCTGGAGTGGCAAATTTTTATAGGACACAGGCTGGAAAAATGTAGGACGTCAAATGAAAATATAGGACACTCTGCTATGTCTGGTATCTGACATCACAAACACACAAATTGCATGACAATGAAGTTTTGTTGATTATTGGAGCAGACAGACGATTATTTTTATTTTTTTTTCAGTGATAGTGGGACCCCCAAACGTTGTGGGGCTTAAGGAAACTTCCCCACCTTCCCTCCATCTCGACAGGTTGGAGCCCTGGTATATTATAGAGCATTGTAGCACCCCAGAAATTGCATCTGGTGACATCATATTTCGTGCTATTGTTGTGTGAAATATACAGGGTGTGGCAAAAAAGCAGCCCTCTAAAGTTTTTTGCTGTTTTCTCAGGAACAATTTGGGATTTTAATGTGAAATTTTACAGTTTTATTTAATGAAACCTTTTATATCTTACTTCGTCATTTTTCAACAGAATCACATTTTAGTTTTATTCAATAAAACTGTAAAATTGCAAATTAAAATTCGAAACGGTTGCTCAGAAAACAGCGAAAACTTTAGGGAGCCGCTTTTTTGCCACACCCTGTAAACTGTCAAAATTTATAAGGCTGGTGGGATGACTGTATCCTCTGCCATTACTATGCAGCTTAGCATTGTCAGCTAATTTTTGAGATTTAAAATCTAATTTTTTAGATTTAAATAGAATTAGCTTGTTTGTAATTACAGTTATGATTGGAATTTATATAGGCAAGTAGCAAAACGAACCTGAAAACTGCAGATAATATTTCAAATTAGACAGAAAAGTAGTTTAAACTGCAAGCTAAAAGCACAACTACAGACAACTGCCATTCAATGCAGTTAGTCAAACTGTCAAAATGGAAATCACTGTGCAATGAAAATAAAATTAACCAATGAAAATAACTCAAAGGTAAAATCTTTGCCTACAGTTCGAAATATAAGGAATGTCTGTGCCCAGAATGACTCATGTGACTTGCTTATGAACTTAACATGAACATTATGCGTTCAAAAACAGTTTTCCGTTGTAAGAAACACACATACGCTGTGTCTCAAAAAAACATCCCAGACATTTTCGACTGTAACTTGAAAACCACTTATCAAATTTTGATAATTTTTGGTAGGAATATTTGCCATCAAATGACCATTTAGTTTCCCATCTCACCTAATGTTTGTTTCTGCACTACCTAGAGAAAACACAACCAGCAAAATATCACTTTTTTATCAAATGCGATATGATTGCTTAGTTAACATAACGTGTAAAAACACATTTTGTTTACATTTCTGGCACTTTGGCCAACATTTCACCCAGTTGTCCATTTTTCAACTGCCTGCAGTAAAATTGCTTACAGTGTTGGCCCACTATGCGAACACGAGCAAGAAGACGCTTTTTCCATTCATTGACAGCAGTATCGATAATGTTCTGCTCCCCAATCCAGGCTGTACCAGTCGCTTCTTGACTTCACAAACATTCCTAAACTTCATCTGGTAGACACACTGCTGCATGACAGTCAAATCTTGTAACAAACCAGCTGTTGGGGCCCACACATTAGGATAGATGAAATTTATTGGCGTTTTGTCATTCATTTTAACACGTATTATGCTTGGTCTGATTTCCCCAGGTAGTGCAAAAGCAAATGTTGGGTGAGGTGAAAACTAAAACACTTATTAAATAGCCAGTCGTGTCAGAAATGTTTATGCCAAAAATTATTAAAATCTGCTAATTTTTGTTCAAGTTACGATCGATAATGTCAGGGATGTTTTTTTCAGGATTTATGTTTATTTCAACACATATTGCACTTGATCTGTAGTAGAAGTGTAGTGTAGAAGCATACATTAGGTGAGGTGGGAAACTGAACGGTAATTTGATGGCAAGTTGTGTCAGGAATATTCCTACCGAAAATTATCAAAATTCGATAATTGGTTTTCAAGTTACAGTCGAAAATGTCGGGGATGTTTTTTTGAGACACAGTGTAGTTTGCAGGTAACACTGCTTTGTTAACTTTGTCAGTTCTGCTGCCATAAATAACATGCTGTAAACAACTAAAGATTACTGGAATAAACACGTGCATATTGCTGTGCTGGGAGTGACAAAGTAAAGAAACTGGGAGCAAATGCTACATCATGTTATAGCGAGACCACTTAACTGTCTATAACTACTGGCAGATGCTACTTACAACGAACAAGCAGTTACAACATAAAATACAATGTCCACTACTGCACTGCAAACAAAAGCATCACACCTCAAAAAAAGGTGACAAAATTAAAGAAATATCTAAAACAACGAAAACAAGTTCTCTTTGGCAACTGTATGAAGAAAATGCACCATACAGCAAGAGTCAAAGTCATTGCTATGCACCAACATACACTACTCTTCTGTCCAAATACTCCGAAACAATTTCACACTTCTAGGATATTATTCACTAGCAATGATTATCACAAACTGAACAAAATGATAACAAAAACATTTGATGTCACCAAGATCACATTAAACAAACTAACGAACCGGAACGTTAACACAAATATATCCTGCTGCACAGTCTACCAAATAACCATAAGTGACTTGATTTTTCACTCTTGGCTATTTCAGCCACACAAACTAATCATTCAACTGAACATAAATGAGACGAATAATATCACAAAATGCTGAATCATCAGTTCGATTACAGAGTCACACTGGTTTTGGTCAAATATCTTTGTCAATCTTACTTTTAAACTGTCGGCTAACATTTTAACAAACAACTGAATGACTAAATGTCAAAAGCAATGGAAGTTACGTTGCAACATAAACAATCACGGCTCTGGTATAATGGAAACTGTATAGAACAAATAATGTATACATCAGTGCACTTTTTAGTCCACCCGGAAAGGATAGTTTTCGGAAGGACTTATGTTTTACCACAGATGTTTTATTTTTTTTTATTTCAACGCGAAATCTCCGAAATGTGTCGGCCGATTGGTGCAAAATTTTGCACAGTGATCAGTACTAGGCCGAATTTTATAATGCCGGACCAAACTTTCGGGGGCCCACCCCAGGCCAAAAACATGAAAAATTTGGCCCGATTTCGGACGACTTCAAAGTTCGGCGACGAATATCTCCGGAACGGATGAAGATATTCAAAATCAGACAAATATTTGATCTACCGCAATTCCTCCCGTGTTAGGCGAAACAAGTCCGGTAAAGTTTGGTCTAGTAACCTTGGAGATCTCGATGTGAAATTGTACCCACCTAAAGCACCTTCTTTGAAAGACCATATTTCGGCCCCTAGGGGGTGCTGCACCCCCAAATTTTTACATGCGCTAGAGAATGACCAAGTCTTGCTAGCGCACCCGCTACCGGGGACGGGGGCCCGCTTACAATTTTTATTTCAAAGGGGGGGTCCAAACTGGTGTAAAATGTAGTAAATGCACCTCTATAACTTTGGCACTAGTGGGAGTAGCCCCACAACACTTTGTCATGTGACGTGCCACTATGTGGGGGTGATAATGCGAGTACAAGTTTTGAGGGGGCATCACCCCCTTAAAGTTTAGAAGGCCAAAAATGTCCAAAATTTGGTGGGATTTAGGACAACTTTTGAGTTTGACCGTGAATATCTCTGGAATGCATAGAGATATCGACAAGCGGTCAACGGTGTTATCAAGGGCAATTCATCCTGCGTTGAACACAAAAAAATGTGAACTTTAATACACTAACAAAAAAGTTATAGGTGTGCATGTTGACCCGCCCTATGTCAACATTGCGTGTTCTGTGTATGCTAATGTATTTCAGTTCGGGCCATGTGACTCTGCCACCGGGGGGGGGGATTTTACAACCCTCAATCGGAGTTAGGGCACCGGGTGGACTTAACATTGGGCTTTGCCCCAAATTTCTAGGTCAGCCCTAGGGTGTTCTGCATGTGCTAATGCATCTGATTTCGGGCCATGTGACTTTGCTACAGGGGGAATTCCCTCCCTCCAAATTTTCCCCCATTCGGACTTAGGGCGCCGGGCGGACTCACGTTGGGCATTGCCCCAAATTTCTAGTTTGTTTAAATTGTGCTAACGATAACATCGGGATCATGTAAGATAAATGAGATCTACTACAGTAGATGCACATGTGAAAGTCAGACTAGAAAGTAGGAATGTCATGTAACCATCAATAATGCCTTACAATAAGAAAAATGTCAAGGACAATACAACAAAACAACTTATTTAAGCTTACTATATAATACACATTCATCTACATGTAACAAAAAAATTATGCCCTACTACTGAGAAAGACGACAACAAAAAATAAACACACAAGAATATAAAAACAGCAGAAAATATGCAAACAGGCACACTGCCAGGCAGTGACAAATACTGTGAAAATGTTACAAATGTAAGCAGCAATCAATTATTTAGAGATGAAAGATGCATTCTAACACACTACTGCAAAGTGCACATTGTGGAAACTTAATTATGAGAGACTACTACAATGTGTCTTGGTATATGACTGGAATGAGATAGCGTATCCATAACAACAACAATGGGAACAACATACACATATTCCAGATCGAGAACAGAATGGCAAAATGTCATACCTACAGTTGTCACTGGTATAATGTCCAAACTACAAAGTTCTTCAAAATGCTACTTAAATGCTTATTTCACCACAAACTTGAAACTACCAAAGTTCTTGTACTAATATATTGAAGGTTGATCAGTAAGTACTGAGAATCACTGTATTATAACTTACATTTTTTTCACAATCTATACATCAGTAATAAGTACATTTTCTACAAACGCCTATGAGTCTGTTGCAGATGTGACGTCATTGTAATTTATGACGTCATCAGCCATCAAATATAAATGATTTGCAGGAAAAAAACAGCACCGAATCATATATTGTCATGCATAGCACGAAGATAAAATTTCAGATATCAAAACCGATGATAGTTATTGGAGGTTTAGCCATTACTGCGTGCAGGGTGATCTTATTGTATGAAGCCAGAGTCGCCAACATTTTGTTGGGCAATCCTAAACTTGTGATCTGGACTGCAGTACTGGATTTATGGCACGGTGCATGGGGCTTCTTGCTCATGGCCCCCCGCACACTGAGGGCCTTTTGCGTAACACATTAAGAATGTTGCTAATTTTTTTGTTACCACAAGAGGTATCATAAACTGTTAACTTTTGGATAAAATTTCACTGGTAATGTTAAATCTTGACGTGACGTCATTATTAGCACAAACGCTTATATTTACGGCCAGCGCAGATTTGGTCTATCATATATTCACAGTTGCAAATGAGAAATTCATAAACGTATTTGTTACGGCTTTCAGAGAATCAGATGCCTCGGAGCACCACATTACTAAACTCGGCTGCAGACTGGAGAACTGTCGTGCAACAGCGAACCTAATTCTACATTAACACTCTGAATCATTTTTGTTTTAACTCGCTGTGACGTCATAAATTACGATGACGTCACATCTGCAACAAATTCATATGCGTTCATAGAAAATGTATTTTTAACTGATATATGAATTGTGATAAAAATTTCAGTCTAATACAGTGATTCTCATTACTTATTGACCAGCCCACATATTTCACTACAAAATGAAACACAGCAAGTAATCTGTATGCCATTTGTTAACAGATTTTACGAGAACATTAAAAACACTGGAGAAAAAGTCCAAAAAAAGTTCATCGTGTAGACAGTTGTTTCCACTTTCCTTGAAGTGTCATCGAAAATTGATAGGACGGTGTGCCATTCTACTCTTGATATAAAAGATGACAAAAATACCAGCTAAAATGACAAACGAATAAAGCTGACTTTGATCAAGAAGAAGATGCAAGCTACATCCAAGCTGACGGAGATTTGGCGATAGACCTGAGAAAAGACGATGTTCTTCAACGGCCTTTACGAGTACATCGTAGTTGCAATGAACTGACATACCACAGAACAAAGACAAAACATGATTAGTTATAAGAATTCATGATTATCAACATATACTAGAATACTTAATACTAGGATACCTCAAGTTTGAACTTAACACAGACTTGCAGAAATAAATGATTAATTAAAATAACTATAAAATTAACCAATGGAAATTGTTAATGCATTAAAATTTGATTAAAATTTTGGACTAAAAACACCACTAATTCCACTAACCACTGCATTTCCAGTCGATGGTAACTACAATCATGACTGAGTAAGTGGCCATAAATGAGCAACCACACAGCAAAATATGGCAGTAATTATTAACTAGTGCCGCGATAATTTGTTGGTGTTCTGTTGGTTCATGATAAATTGGGTCACTGTTGGGTTTTATTAGTTGCATGACCTTTCAGCTACGACGTACATGCCACAGCAGTGACATCATGGAATGTTTATTCAAAGCAGACGATAAGCGATATTTGTCAATGGGTAAGATTTGTAAAGAACTGACACCGGATCAAAAGAATGTTGTGTTAAAGTTTATCAATAAGGATTTTTTGCAGCCAAAGTCGGCAAATATGTAGGCGTAAGTCGACGGTGCACATCGCGTTTTACGAAGCAATGCAGAGACTGAAAACAAGACTAGAACTGGACATCCGCTGAACACTTCATTGTGTGACGATAGACATAATTCGTGTCGTAAAGTCGAACAGATGACAAACTTTGCGTGATCTGACGAATACGGTGAACAAGGATTTATCTCTGTTTATCTCATCACGCACAATTTGCCATCGATTGTACTGTTCTGCTTATAGGAAGAGGAAAATTGCCAAAGTGCTAACCATATCCAAAGTGAATCGCTTCAGACGTTTAGGCTGGTGTAAATCTAAGCGGACTTGTGCCAACATGAAATAAATGGCAGTCTGTTATATTTTCTGATGAAACCCAAGTAATTCTGGCAGAAACCTGGCGCAAAATTTGGTGGCCTGATTGTCTTGGCAAGGTTAAGGGACGCTCAAGGCTGGCCGTGATGTTTTGGGGCTGCATAACACACAGTGGCATAGGAACACTGGTACCAGTTGATGGTATACGGATATTCTGGAAGCAAATTTGTGGCCAGTTGCGGCAAAACACTTTCAAACAAGGTCGTGGATATTCCAGGATGACAATGCACCATCCCAGTGTTCAAACTTTACTCGAGCTTGGAGAGTACAGAATGGAATTTCAGGAATGACATGGCCAGCACAGTCTCTGGACTTGAACATTATCGAAAATGTCCGGCAAACACACAAGCCGAAATTGCAGCCTGAGACTGAGGCGATAGAAACACGCACTGATTTGATTCGTGCCATCTCAAGAATTTGGTTGACTTTGTCCGTTACTTACATTCGAAGTTTGTATGCTCCAATTCCATGAAGACTACACTCAGTTATATTGGCAAAGGGTCATCCTCTGACTCCATACAGTATGTACTTTGCGTAAAAATGTGATTTATATTGTTAAACTTAGTGTTCATTTTGTTGCTGTCGCCACATATTCACTTATGGCCACTTACTGTACAGTACACAACGTGGCAAGTGCTTATTTCACACAGGACATGTCATCAAGTTTTGTACTTAATATAATGTTAGTTTAACACTCTGCACTTTGTCTGTTTTGTATGCTGCATCATCATCATCAGTTTTGCTTCAGTTTGAGAAAGATAACAGCAACCAGTAGTTGAAATATGCAGTTTCAGTTTTCTGATTGATCACAACAATTAACTGAAACTGATCGATTAATTTCAATTAATTTTTGGAGACTGGTCATTTAAAAAAATTTGATCAGTTCCAGCCCTATATTAAAGCAAAATCAATAAACCGAAGAACAAACCTCGTCAATGGAGAACTGTGCATTGACCGATCCACGACTCTGTGTCTTGTACACATCTGAACGAAACAATAATCAGTCTTCAATACCGAAACATCCAAGAACAGGCCGGAAACTGCACTACATGTGATAAAAAGTGACACTTAATTTATGTAATAACTTTTGCCACTGTGGGTCAACTTTACTTGGGCAATATGGCAGAGATCATTCTATCCACAATGTCTGTCAGTAAATGATTTACTGTCTACACCAGTAAAGATTAGAAAAATTGTTAAAACTGGTCCAGATTTGCAAAGTTATAAAAATGGTTAGAATTCAATGCACAGTGTCAAGCCTGTATGACTAAGCCTGCTTTTGTCAGCAACACCTGATTATCCACCTATGTCCCGAGACACACCATTGGCAAAAGTGTTGTATAGCTGGACATCAAAGATATTTTGCAAACATCACAGCACGAATGTATCTACAGACATGAAAGAATAATGATGCACCTGGTTCCATTTACTGGTACAGAGTTACAGTAAAAGTGGCTTGTTTCACTTATCCAATATCCTAGTACCATACCCGAGCTTACAGCTACCATGAAAAATTATTTTACGACAAGTGGTTAGTATTACTAAATCACTTTGTGCTAGCCACCAAACATCAGCCTCTGGGGCTGTCTTGAAAATGCATCATACACAGCTGGCAAAACTGGATGCAGAAGTTGTTCATATGTGGCAACAAGCCTGCATCGTGCTGCACAGTTAATGCCAGAATAGAACAGTCTTCAATGTATCTGCCGGTGTGCATCATTAACTATCACCAGCGGTGAAAGGAGGGTGTTACTCACTGAACATGGTGTGGAGTCTTGCGATGCAGTGGATGTAATCATCAAAGTAGATCTTGCCATCCTTGTGGCAGTAGTGATGGACAAGTGACGTGAATGTTGCGTTGCTAATCTTCATTCCTGCACTCAACAGCATTGCAGCTAACTGCTAACACGCTTCTGTATGACACAGTATGTATAATACAACGACGATTTCTTAACAATAATACGATACGTATGCTTAAAAAACTTACAAGTATCTTAGTCTCAGCCATCTGGCCAAAAAAGGAAATGGATCAAAAACATACCAAATGTAAGGTCAGAAGTCAGACAAGAAAGGTGGGTGCGACTATGGTGAAAATGATTAGCAGAATGAAAGAGTGAAGGAGTAATGGATAATCAAACACGAGTTGGTAAAAAAATGAGACAACATGACAAGAAAGAAAGAGGTGAGGAAGATCAGTTACTGATCTGGAACACGATAAAAACCTGGAACTGGTTACTGGTTAAGATAAATTGTGGAGAAATTGTAAACATGAAACTGAGAAACTGTTTAGTTAGAAATCAAGGCACAGCAACAATCTTTGTATCCACCGTGTAGTGTGTGGCTATGCAAATCATTCCAAATTTCAAAAATTTAAACAGTCTGTTTTCGACCCACAATGCACCACTGGCAAAAGTTTGGTGAAAATCCACCAATGCATGCTACAGATATCATTAAAGCATCATCAGAAAAGTCTGGTACTTGCTATAGCACTGCATACGTGAGCCAGACTTGTGACCAGAAGCGCTTTACAATCTCGAAAGTGGCAGCTGATCGGCGTGAGCTAATGAAACCGTAGCACATTATACGGCCGTCCGTTGCACATGCTAGCAATCAACCGGAACTGCGATTTGAAGCATGCAGACATAGCACTGCCCCAAACAGCCACACTAAGTCTTCATCCTGTAGCCTGTAAGTTATTACTCATTTCCCACCCCACCGAGGGTAGGAAGCTGAGTTGACCTGGGTGGCTGGTTACATAACAACATGGTTTGTCTGCCTGCAGGCAGTCACTCATCCACGTACTAACCAGGCCTAATGTACAGCAACTGCAGTGCTCCAACACAACACTGTACAAATTTACACCACTACACCACAGATGCACGAACAGATGACATTATGCTTCCAATTGTGCCTAATGGCAAAGGGTGGACTAATTCGAACAAAATTTACAAAATAAGGACATATTTGGGAAGTTTTCGGTTCTCAACCATTACCAATTCAGTCATTTATTGGTTTAGTTATACCAGTACAATGACAATAATCATTCATTCCTTTCATTTTTCAGAGCACATGTAATCACAATGAGAATGCATTACAGTGGATATTACACAAACTATTCTGAAGGACAGAAAGTCTGATGCCTCTTACAACTATGCATATGCCAAAAGAAACAAGAAAAGCCCAGCTAACGCAAAGGAAAACGTGCGACAGTGATGCATATGTGAAGGTCCGTTGCAAACAAAATCTAAGCTCACAATGATGTTTCATTTAGACGCGAGGGTGGATGATGCCTAGTGCCATATCCAGTGCATGAATTTCAGTATTGCGCATCACGTCCAATGCATGAATTCCACCCGTGTGACAGACAGATGGACAGACAAACGGACAGAACTGTGATGGCTAAGACGCGCTATAGATGCATGTAAAATTCAGGGACTGCTCAAATACGAACTGCAAGTTCGGCAATTTGCTAGGATAATACAAGCAAGCACTTAGCACACAATACTGCAGAGATAAAAAAGCAAAATAATCACCGATGTCATGCAAAGTCTCACGCAGTTCAAAGCAGTTGAACGTGCTGCTTTTGTCCTTGTCATGAGTCCTGAATGCATTCTAAACATAAACACACACATGCGTGCACATGCAGTACAACTGAAATGACGCTCCAAAGATGTGTAACTAAGTACGACAGCAACTTACAATCTGTGACGTCATCATCCTCCTCATCATTGTATATTCGTTTAATAAAAAGTGGACAAGCTTAACCATAATGCAAAGACGGAAATACATTTTACTCTGATTTACGTCACTTACAACACAATTTTCATCATTGCAATCGCAATCAGACCGCAATGAAGAAAGACTGTTAAGCTTATGACATATCCACGAAAACATTGTATGACACAAATGCAGCAATCAACAAACACTGATGCAAATTTAGTGAAAAAACAGTGAAAAGTTCAAGCAAATGTTTTTGTGAACCAATCTGTACAAGCTCTCGGCCAAATTTGAACTTAATAAATTATGTAATTGTACTAATGCAACACATCCAAAATCACATATGATCACAAGTGTCATATTACAACAAGAGTGTAAGAAGAAAATACCTTCCATATGCGAATTTCAGTCCAGAGTTTCTTGAATTCTTCATATCCAAGCTTTCCAGATCGATCAACCTATCGAACACACAGTGAGTTCTAAATTATCAAAGAGAAAAACTGTCACAGGTAGCAGAATACAGTAATTTTGTGATCAGTCAGCTGCTGCTTAGAATCATTGGTGGTACTGCAGTAGTATGATAGCTTTTAGGCATGGTATGAAATATTCACACTTACTTGTAAACAAGGCATAGTCCTTCCTGAGCTATAAGACAGCACTGATCACCACATCCTGACCTCAGCCAGACCAGTGTGACATAAGTTTCATGATAAAAGTTTTTGTATAGTTACATGGGCCCCTGATGGACAAGGGGCTGGAAGCGATCCCCATGCCATAGTCCCCTAATTTCAGCAATGCATCTTAGTCCAAAGTCTACAGTTACCCATCTGGCTGTTCATGATCATGACTTAGTACACTAAGACCACTATGCATAAAATAATGACCTGACCCCCAATGACTATTATCTATTTTGAAATCTGAAATTCGATCATTGTGGTGTCTGCTATCCACGATGATGAATGACTCAAGCCAATTTCGTTGATGCTAAAAATCGTCTCTATTTAATGCTCTATGACATCATAAATTACAATGACGTCATATCTGCAGCAGACTCACGAGTCAGTAAAAAATGTACGTTTCACTGATGTACAGATTGTGGAAAACATTGTTGTCTAATATGTCAAGGCCAGAAACTTTTGGGATTGCCCTCGTACATTGATTGGACATACCGTGTTAACCACTAGATCTAGACTAGACCAACACATTATTCACTTACTCATGTCATACTATAGCAACAAGACAAGTTTGATACACTTACATCTTTCATTGCAACTAAACTCCTGCAAGTGTCCGTACTGAACCCATCAAACTTGAAGTCTGTCAACATATTCACAAATAATATATTTACACATCAACTAAAACTAACAATTATTACACCAGATGCCAAAAAAACATATTTTAACATCAAATACTATCTGATGTGACACCTGAGAGGTAATATGTTTTCTGGGGAATTGACAAAATTATGGTCAGATACCCATTACGACGCCATCAGTTACATACAGATTTCAACACAGTCTACAGTGCACTAATGCAAGTATAAGGTACTTCTTTCATGACCGTGACCAATTCTGTCTGGACGCATGTGCGATATATAAACAAAAGATGCTATCAGTCATCACGCTTGACTGGACTGAGATTACGGGCATTTATAACATTCCAGACACTATAGTGAGAGACACTATATAGAAAGACTATAGTGGACTACAACTCAACATAAGAGTTAGTGGAAAAATAGATCAAGATCAAAAGATCAAATGAAAATTTCGAAAATAGACTCCTTCACACACAATTACAAAAAGTAAGACAGAAGAAAACCGACAACAACCAGTAGTCCTCAAAATTTGGTGTTAAACTACAGTAACGAGTGTGTAGGGTTTAACGTCCCACTCCACACAGTATAGGTGACCTAGGTCATTTCATGGACAGCCTTTACAGGCAAAGCACATATATAAACATAACAATGAAACAGTAAGTTTAACCTTTACAACAATAGAACAGAAAATTTAACCTTTAGAGAAAAAACCTAACATAATACATAAAACACAGAAATGACCATAACTGAAAATTGCAAGAACTAAACATTAGAATTGTGCATTATGTAACAGTAATTGTAGTTCTAACAAGCTTCCCTGTTATCCTCCAGACAGACATCAATCTCATAATGATGTCTATTGGAGGGCAGGGGACTACAATAATTGGTGCTTTAATACTGAAAGGTTGTGAATGCACCAACCCATAAAAACTGCTTGAAATAATAACTGTCCAAAATAAATAAAAATATGTTGCTGGAAATGCCAACAACTACAGTGTATGAATATATTATTATTTAAAAAAACACACTGCTGTACATAATTATTTTACTCCACAAAAATACTCCAAAATTAAACATGAAACACAGTGTGTAGAAACTGCTGGTTAATGATAAAAAGAGATTAATAAAAGAGTCAATAAAAATATGCACCTGTTTATGCTCCAGCTTAAAAAAAATCATACATTTTCTTCACTGAAAATTATACATGTCATTTGACAAACTTGCTATTTTAGACTAGCAGCAAAAATCTGCAGGCGATGAAGTTCCACCTCTTAGAATGCCACTTTTCTAACTTACTGATGTTGCTACATCCTGCATTTTAATAAAAGAAAACAAAGGTCCATTTACGCTGAAGTCTTGCTAACCCTATTTGAAGCACAGGACATAAGTAAGTACAAAAAAGTGCTAAATTTGAATTATTACTCAATAACAGGTTAAATAACACATGAAACTAGAAAGGGGTCCAACTATACTTCAGTGAACAAATAGATACGTGGAACTGCTGGCCAGCTGTTAAGTTACATAACGTGCAACCAAAGCTTTATCAAAGTCCGAGTGCAGTTGGAAACTGGAAATGTGACACAACAACAGACAGAGTGAGTGCTGATAACCAGCGTGCAATTATCATCAGTGAGGGTTATACAAGATAGATAGCAAAGCACCATAACCACCACCATCACTGCAGTACTGCACTACCTTTACCTGTGTCTGAATGGTACATTAGCAGGAAATGACAGATCAACGATAAACCAACCAACCATCGACTGTTACTTCATACAATTAAAGCAACTAAGTAAGTAACTAAATAAGTAAATAAGTAACTAAATAAGTGACTAAGTAAATAAGTGAGATAAATGATCAGAGTATTCTGAAATCTGGAGTAACAAGCATCACTGCATGGGCACTGTACAGACTAAGGGATAGTATATGTGATAAAAACAGATGATTTCTCACACAAGACTGGATACAACAGACTCAACATAAACTATACACAGTGCCTCAATAAAAAACGTGCCACTTTTATTTTTTGAATAACTTCGTTAAACATTAGCCGATTTTGATAATTTTCAACAAGCAAAATCAGCAAAAAACTTGACGTAAATGACTGCAGTCTAGCACACCTCACGTTATAACTGTTTCTACACTACCTTGTGAAATGCAAGTCATAGTTTGGCCATTTACAACAATGAATTAATACTGGGGAGCACGTGTCGGTTCAGAAAATCACTTACACCATAAAATCAATGAAAATCTGTTACATATTAAACATAATTCATATTCATTGTAAGACCATACACTGATGAACTGAAATGGTGCATCAGCAGTGAGAGAACCACTCTGGTTCGCATGTTACTGAACATGCTGTTGGCAAGTCATGTCAACATCCACCACTTGCGTTCATGCTGAAGGATGATATTTTGAGCAGATGCAGAAAGTTCTTTATAAAAATGGTGTGGTGTAACACATAAGACTTTCTGAGAGATAATAACTGTTATTCATGTTTGTTGCTACTCAATTAATTATTTCCGAGTTGATGCATGCGCTACCTAGCATAAATTCATTGTTGTAAGCGACCAAACTGGGACTTCTAAATTTTACAAAGTAGTGTAGCAACAGTATTAAGGTAAGGTGGGCTAGATTATAGCCATTTACGTCAAGTTTTATCTTGATGTTGTGTGCCAAAAATTATCAAAACTGGCCAATGTTTCACAGAGTTGTTAAAAAAATAAAAATCGCACATTTTTTATTGAGACAAGGTGTATATCACAGATAAATGTTGGCATAATTACATTACACAAGAAAAAGGTTCCCATTACAGTATATATTCTCTAAAACTTAATAAACACACACACATATACAGACCAACTTGATTTTTTGTGCAACTAACCCTTTACGCACGGTCACTCCAGCTGAAGGCTTCCCCAAAATAAAGGTTTTGCATTTATTTGTGGTGGTACTTTTCACATGCCGGCACCCTTCCTATCAGTACCACACAATGATGGAAGATGACAGTGTTAATGTGCTACAACGCTGTCATGACAGGCCACTAACACTGATGGTTATGTCACCTGCCTTCAAGAAAACATTCCTCCTTTGACAATGTCTTGATCAATTGTTCTCTGAGATTAACCACAGCACCACTTATATATATCATCATCACAAACAGTCATTCATGCCGCCAGCCACTGCAAAACTAGATGTGCCGCTGACAGCAAGTCACTTGCATTTCAGCTGTTCACAGTAATGCACCAATCTCCACACATCAGCCTCTAACATTGTGGTAAGTATTGCGATGTAAGTACTTCCGATGAATAATAATAAAAAAAAATTAGCTCATATACCTTTGGCGAACACTGCATCGAGAATATTTTGCAGCTCGTAAGCATCGATTTCCATGTCTGTGCCAGCGATCTTCTTGAATGCTTCACGTAGTTGCTTGTCGGCTGCACTGTCTTCCGCCGATGGCTGCACTGCCGGCTGCAGACACATATGCAAGCCATACGACACTCAGGACACACACAAAGATTAACATGCAGACAGTGCAATAATGGACCAACCATGCTACCAACGAAACCAATTAACCAATAAATGAAAAAACAAATAAACCAAAATATAATCAATCAATACGTAAATTTATACAGCATCAGTTAAACAAAGTTCACATCAAAGTCCAAACCAAATATTAACAACATTTGCTGTCTCCGTCGCTTAGAATGCCACTTTTCTAATGTGCATAATGTGCTCACCAATTATTACGAAGTACTGCGTCATAAGCCTAAGAGCATATCGTAGTTAAAAAGGAAAAATGTAAAATCAATGTGTGCACCAATACCGTGTTAGCAGAAATGGTCGTCTCTTCATCCAACTCGCTAAAACAGAAATAGCAAACACGTATGCAGAAAACATACATGTAAATATTATTAAACAAAATTAATTTTGTAGTGCAACCAATTGCGCCTATTCCTACACATTTCTCCATAGCACGGTCTGTCTGTCTGCCTGTCTTTCTCTTGTCTGTCACAATCGTGCACCTTGTTGCTTAAGCCCTTCAATGAATTCCATTTGGCAGGTACTTTGCTGAAATCAATAACACGCTGCAGTAGATGGGGGTTCTGGCCCCTAAGGAAAGGGGAGATCAAATGCAAACCTAAACAGGAAGTTGCAAATTGCAGACATACCATCAGTCCTATGCTGCCACCTGGCAAATGCAAACAAAAAGTTAGTAATTCCACCTCTTACCAAATACTTTGATCCTTGTCAACTTTCTTATATGTGCATTTTTGGAGCACAAACAAAAAGTTATAACTTAATGCAAGGATGCTAGAAATTTCTATGATTGCTTGCAAAAAAGCATGCTATAAAATAACAAAATGACAGCAGAACTGACCCTGATGTGACGGCTTTCTCAGCATAAATACGAAGGAGGAAGTCACCCTCGTGAAGAGGCTCAAAGGTTGATGGGACGATGCAGTAGGTGCCAGGCGGCAGCTTGTGACGTCCGCACACTTCACGCATGTTGATGAAAGCCGGCGACTTGGCAACTGACGCATTGTACTTGAAGAAGTTCATGTCCAACGGGCCACAGTTCGGATCTTTCAGCTGCAAAACATCACAAATTGTCTCAAAAATCATGGGCTTAGACCTATGGCTTAAAAGTACAAGAAATTTGAGCTAAGGCTCCCAAGACGCACGAAAGCCTATAGCAGTTCCTGTTCGCAAACTCTCAGTCTATCTCCAGCTGTTTTCACCAAAGACTGGCCAACAACAGTAAAATAACAACTTTTACGGGGGTACCGTTCTTTGATGCCCTCATGCGCAGGTTTCCTTGAAACTAGAAAATCGAGATTTGGACCATCCAAATCTACGTTCAATGCCGAAAATTTCATACGCAGCTTCTCCATCTCTATCTCAATTGTTTTCAGCGCAACTCGCTCTTGAAAAGTGTCTCGCAGCCCAAAATCACCAAAAAATCCCTAAACACCAGTATTTAGCATTCAAGATCATCAAAGGTCATTGGTGGCAATCAAGAGCCAGTGTACGACTTCCTATTAGTGATTAATAGTAACCTAGGCCCTATTTCATACCGTTATTGACATACAGCGACTTATTTGCCAAAAATCGCAAATTTTTCCCACTCCTCTCATTTAGCACCCTCGATCAGGGTGACCCCCCTTCGAATTTATGGAAAAGCTTACGGTTTTTGAAATTAGAGTCTTCCGGGCAGCCGACAATGAAAATTTGGTGATCCTATCTTGCACCAGATAGACGGACGGACGGACAGAATTGTGATGGTTAAGACGCGCTGAAAGCAGTAGCTGCTTTCGCGCGTAAAAACTACAACCAGTTTATAGCCTGTAGCTCGACTAAGAATTGTGTCATGCAGAAAATGACAAAAACAGAATATAACAGTATTACCTAGATTAAATGCGTTGCATGGGACATAAAGGACAAACAGTCTTCCACTCTGCTGTGCCAAAATTCACTCTACCAGTTCCTCATGAAAGATCCGCCTATAACTTCCCCAACAGCTTTCAAAAATTCTCAAAGTGGTACCAAAGCCATCTAGCTTGTACGGAGTGCTAGTCCAACAATTCCCAAACGTCTGCTGAAAGCAGTTAACCTTGTAGACTGCGTATCCGACAGTCAGCATGTCAAGGCCTTCCTTGCGCTTCTTTCTCCGTTCCTTCTGCATCAGTGCAATCAGCAGCGTTCCCATGTTCTCATCATCATCATCATCAGGGTCCGTCACTGTCGTTCGGTACTGCGGGTTTGTCCAGAATGTCTCTACACATTCCAACACCACATGTACAAGAAAAGCCCAGCTAACGCAAAGGGAAACGTGCAACAGCGGTGCATCTTTGAAAGCCCAGTAAAAAAAATTTACAGTCACCAGAAAGTGCCAGATGACCGGCGGCTAAATATCCTAGCTCGCACCATTTTTGACAGATCCACACATGTGACAGACAGACGGAGGGACAGACAGAATTGCGATGACTAAGATGTGCTACAGCAGTAGCTGCTGTTGCATGTAGAAAAGGCATACAGCAGATAATTAAATATGGCACAATCGTATGTACATAATACACAACATATAGATAATATACATAATAGAAACACAGCTACAATGACTGCATTTCTGACATGTTTCTGTATAACAAGAAAACAAACATTTTGAAGTTAAATAAACCAATCCAAACAATCATCTCCAGATGCTTTTAGAATATACTAAACTAAGCATTTCTTTTATTCTTAATTGAAATACATCTGTAAGCAGAGATCAGGTCAACCCAAAATCATCATCAACATTAAAATTAATTATTTATATCAACAGCAACATGTCATCATTTCCTTCATACACAAAGCAGATAATAGAAAATTGATAATATGACTGATTAAACTGTTAACACTGTTGTGACATACCGAGGTAGTTGCGGCAGCCTCCGGCGCTAACACGTTTTTGCCAGGAACCATTGGCCAACGTCATTTCCCAGCGCTTGCTTGCCGACTGTGGATCAGTCAGCGCGTCGGCTCCCAGGTTACATATCTCCAACTTCTGGTAATGCTTCACAAAGTCCTGGTATGACATCCTGCCATTGCATCACAGACTACTCGACACTGCTCTTCTCATTTAGAACATGCAGTACACATCACATAAGTCTACTGCTAACTGGCTTTCGGTCTCCTACACTGCAATGCGCTGGGTGGTGCACAAAAAGAAGATGAACGTGCACGATGTACATTGATTCAGCAATCGAACAGTTACGGATTAGCTTTGATCACTTCAGAGAAGGGTGGCCGTGCTGAACACGGTTCACCAGACCTTCAGTCGTTGCAATAATCGAGGTTAAACGCTTCCAAGAATATAAATTATGCGAAGTCATGGGTATGTTGCACTTTTCATGCTCCACCCAGCACTAAATCATCTTATTTTGTGACTACTACACAAACTTTAAATGAATGTGCTCACAAATGCACGTCGATCACACAAATTAGGCTGCATGAAAAAAATTGTTTGCAGAAATGTTTCATCTCCAACAACGTAACCAATAACCATGCAGCCTTACGTCACCTAAATAATGAATGTAAAGATGCCAACAGCAGCAATTTCTGGCAAATGTTGAACCTAAACTTTTACCCTTTGATACATGTTAATCCAATAAAAGAAATGAGATACTACAAAGTAATGTAATTTAACAAATGACTTAACTCAAACAGAATGATTTTGAATGTAACCCTGTGAATAGTGGATGCAATCTGTTTCTGAATTTAAGTAATGATGTAAAGCTAAACCGTGCAGATTTGATATGTGGTAGTGATGTTAGATATACATACTTTCAAGATTCAACCGGTAACAATTCCCTGATTGATCATATATTTATTAGTGCCCGGTTAGTTCATAA
>Ga0209454_1000564_pt1 | contig 19922 bp, 13 predicted proteins | sample WorMetHERISLAND1_2_FD_187400 | JGI IMG/M metagenome (GOLD analysis project Ga0209454, IMG submission 187400) | Marine gutless worms symbiont microbial communities from Max Planck institute for Marine Microbiology, Germany - Olavius geniculatus... | ecosystem: Host-associated > Annelida >... | reverse complement strand
GGGGGGGGGGGGGGGGGGGGGGAGTTCCTGTGGTTGCTGGGCGATGGGAACAAGGTCGAGCGCCGCCCGGTCCGCACTGGCCTGCGCATCACCGACCGCATCGAGATTCCGGAGGGACTGGAGCCCGGCGAGCGGGTAGTCACCCGCGGCTTTCTGGGTCTCACGGAGGGCAAGGTGGTGCAGGTTGTCGCGGGTAGTCCCTAGTACGGATGCTCTCAACATTCCAAGCGAGGTCCGCGCGGGCCGGTAGTCTTGTTTGTATGCCGCCCCGACCGATCATCCGCTCTCCCCTTCCCCACCGGGAAGATGTCGCAAAAGCCCCTCTCCCGCCGGGAGAGGGGAATCAAGCGGGGTTGATCGCCTTTCCTGAGCTCCCCCAGCTCCTCACGAATATTCTTGGAAATTTACCAGCTACTGGTAAATTTTCAAGGATGCTGGAGCGAAATACCTTGTCGTCGGTGGTTCGGGGCTTGTCCCGGCAGGCTGCCGTGGTTCTGCTCGGACCCAGGCAGGTCGGTAAGACGACCCTGGCCCTGGAAGTCTCCAGGACCCAACCGTCGGTATACCTGGATCTGGAATCTCCTTCCGACAGAAACAGGTTTTCCGATCCGGAGCTCTATCTGGAGTCGCACCAGGATAAGCTGGTGATCCTGGATGAGATACACCGTTTCCCGGAGCTCTTTGAGATCCTGCGGGGTCTGATCGACCGGGGACGTCGGCAGGGGCGTAAGACCGGTCGCTTTTTACTCCTGGGCTCGGCCTCGATGGAGCTGCTGCGGCAATCCGGGGAGTCGCTTGCTGGGCGTGTTTCCTATATCGAGTTGCCGCCCCTGAACCTGCTGGAAATCCGGCCACAGGATATGTCTGAAGAGGCCCTCTGGGTCCGGGGCGGTTTTCCGGAGAGCTATCTGGCCGCGGACGAGGCGATGAGTTTTTCCTGGCGGCTCGATTTCTTACGCACCTATCTGGAACGCGATATCCCGCAATTCGGCTCCCGCATACCGGCCGAAACCCTGCGCCGTTTCTGGACCATGCTGGCACACACCCAGGGAGGATTGTTCAATGCCTCCAAGCTGGCGAGCGGCCTGAGGGTAAAGGGACAGACGGTTACCCGCTACGCGGATCTGCTCGTCGATTTACTGCTGGTGCGCCGCCTGACGCCTTATCACGCCAATACCCACAAACGGTTGGTCAAGTCCCCAAAAGTCTATACCCGGGACAGCGGCCTGGTGCATGCCTTGCTCGGTATCCGGAACCGGGAAGCCCTCCTGGGACACCCGGTCGTGGGTCCGAGCTGGGAGGGGTTCGCGGTCGAGACCCTGCTCAATCTCTGGCCCGGTCCCGAACCCCCAGGTTTTTATCGCACCTCGGCCGGCGCCGAGATCGACCTCATCCTTCCGATGTCGTCACGGGAGCGCTGGGCCATCGAGGTCAAACGCGGCCGCTCTCCCGGCATCGACAGGGGTTTTCATCAGGCCAGGGAGGATATCCGGCCGGCCCGCAGTTTTGTCGTCTATTCCGGGACGGAACGCTTCCCGCTCGCCCCAGGCGTCGAGGCCATCGGATTGCGGGAGATGTCGGAAATACTTATTGAGCATTCTCAAAGATATTAAAGACAACGATTGATCCACTCCGGGTAGCCGCCGACAATAGGGTATCTCAAGCGTTTCCAGGCACCCGTGCGCGGCGAAACGTCCTGCCCCGCTCAATCGGAAAACCGCTCGGACAGATAACGATGCTCGATAAGCTGACGAACCTCTATTACCGCCTTACCCTCGACCGACCGCTGCTGGTCCTGTTCGGGGTCGCACTGTTCATGACCGCGGCGGCCTACTGGGCCCAGGGATTCAAGCTGGATGCGTCCGCCGATTCCCTGATCCTGGAGAACGACGAGGAGCTGCGCTATTATCGGGGGGTACTTGTCCGTTACGGCTCCGAAGAGTTCCTGGTGGTGGCCTACAGTCCCGAGGCGGACCTGATGTCCGACCAGGTGCTCGCGGACATTGGCGAGCTACGCGATGAGCTGGCCGCGCTGGCGGGGGTGGAGTCCGTGACCACCCTGCTCGAGATGCCCCTGATGGATAGCCCCCGGGTCACCCTGAGCGAGCTCCGCAAGGGACAGCGCACCCTCGAGACGCCGGGCACGGACCGGGAGCTGGCGCGCCGGGAGCTGACCACCAGTCCTTTGTACCGCAACCTGGTGGTGAGTCCGGACGGACACACCATCGCCATGCGGGTAAGCCTGCGCCGTGACGAGAAATACCGGCACCTGATCGAAAGACGCGAGGCCCTGCGCTTAAAACAATCCCAAGGCGCCCTTGATCCCGCGGAGAGCGCCGAGCTGCAGGCCGTATCCGAAGATTTCAAAGCGTACGCCGCGCGGCTTCAGGACCAGCGGCAGGAGGATATCGCGTCCGTGCGCGCCGTCCTGGACCGACACCGGGATACGGCGGAGATCCATCTGGGGGGCGTCCCCATGATCGCCTCCGACATGATCGATTATGTGCGCAACGACATCCGAGTATTCGGCGTCGGCGTGGCCCTGTTCCTGATCGGCCTGCTGACGGTGGCTTTTAAACGCCTGCGCTGGATTCTGATCCCGATGCTGATCTGCGCCGCCGCCACCGTCGGCATGATCGGTTTTCTGGGCTTGGTGGACTGGCGGGTGACGGTGGTCTCCTCGAACTTCATCTCCCTGATGCTGATCACGACTTTGGCCCTGACGGTGCACATGGTGGTGCGCTACCTGGAGCTGCAGACGCTGCACCCCCAGGGCGAGCAACGCGCCCTGGTCAAGGAGACCATCCGCTCCAAGTTCCTGCCGTCGCTCTACACGGCCTTGACCACCCAGGTCGCCTTCGTCTCTCTCATCATCAGCGGCATTCGCCCGGTCATCGACTTCGGCTGGATGATGGTCGTGGGCATGGGTCTGGCATTCGTCCTGTGTTTTCTGCTCTTCCCGACGACCACCGTCCGGCTCGCGCCGGGTAAGCCGGTGTTCCGTCACCACGACGTGACCGCCGCCATCACCCGCTCCCTGGCCCGCGTCATAAAACGCTTCCGAACCCCGACCCTCTGGCTCTATGTCTTGCTCGCGGCCCTGAGCACCGCCGGCCTGTTTCGGCTGACGGTGGAGAACCGCTTTATCGATTACTTCAAGGAGAGCACCGAAATCTATCGGAGCATGCTCCTCATCGACCGCCGGCTGGGGGGGACTATGCCCCTGGACGTGATCGTCGGACCGGATCGGACCTTCCTCGAAATGACCGCCGAGGAGGAGATCGCCAAAGAGGATGTCGTGGGCTCGGATGAATTCGATGACCCCCTGTACGAGGATGAGTTGTACGAGGACGCCGGGATCAGCGGGGACAGCTACTGGTTCAACATGTTTCAGCTCGCCGTCGCGGACCGGATCCATGCCTACCTGGAGGGGCTGCCCGAGACCGGCAAGGTGCTCTCGATCTCCACCACCATGGCCCTGGTGACCCTCCTCAACAACGACGAGCCCCCGGACAATCTGACCCTCTCCGTCCTGTACCCGCGGCTCCCGGAAAATATCCGCAAGACTTTGTTCACACCCTATATGTCCGCCGACGGCAACCAGCTGCGTTTCTCGGTGCAGGTCATCGACTCCGATCCCGACCTGCAGCGCGACGAGTTGATAAAACGCATCCGCGCGGAGCTGGTCGCCAAGCTGGGTCTGGAAGAGACGCAGGTACGCCTCTCGGGCATGTTGGTACTCTACAACAATATGCTTCAGAGCCTGTTCCGCTCCCAGATCCTCACCCTGGTGGTGGTCTTCCTGGCCATCGTTGCCATGCTGCTGATCCTGTTCCGGAATTGGATGCTGGCCGCCATCGGCATCGTGCCGACCATGGTGGCGGCCACCGTCATCCTCGGCACCATGGGCTGGCTCGGAATTCCGCTGGACATCATGACCATCACCATTGCCGCCATCTCGATCGGCATCGGGGTGGACAACACCATCCACTACACCCACCGGGTACGCGAAGAGTTCGCACGCGAGGGCAATTACTGGACCGCCGTCGAGCGCAGCCACGGCAGTGTCGGCAGGGCTCTCTATTACACTTCCATTACCGTGACCCTGGGCTTCTCCATCCTGGTCCTGTCGAATTTCATCCCCACCATCTACTTCGGCCTGCTCACCGGTCTGGCCATGCTGGTCGCGCTGATCGCCAACCTGACCCTGTTGCCATTGCTCATCGTTCGCTTCAAGCCGCTGGGGCTCGAAGTCGTCACCCGGTAGCAGGACCTGCATCCGGCGCTTGACGGCGCGGCGTGCCCAACCAGCTACCGGTACGGTTCGTGCGAGGGAGGGTATGCACCGGCCGGCAAGCTTGAAGCCACTGCACTCATCACATCATCAATGCGGTTCGCTCCTGTCGCTCCGCGCCCGGCGCTCACCGCACCCTACATCCTCTGCCCGATCTACCGATTCGTTTCCAGGCCAAGAGCTTGTTTCAGCAGTGAATATGATTCGGTAGCCCTGCTTTGTATCTGCACCTTAGCCCCGAACGGAATGATTTTGCGCTAGATAATTGGTCGGCTGCGGTGTTCGATCGGCGTCACGCACCAGGCGGATTCCCACACCAATACCGTGTTGAAACCAGGCTGTCCGAGACCCAATGATGGGAGATGGTTTTCGAAGTCCTGTAGGATGCGGTGAGCGCGGTAGGTCTTACAGGATGACACCGCGAGGGGACGCGAACCGCATCAATGGAGCCCCGGCCAGGACGCCTGGGCAGCGGCGAACCGCATCTATAGATGGCCCGTGCCCAACACAAGGTATTGTTTTAACTACGAATCACCCGAATCGACGCGAATATTCCCGTTTCAAGCGTTTGTAAATTCGAGTTAAGTTACCTAACTAACTGAAACGGTTTATGATAAAGATCAACAGCCCTTCATTCACCCTCTCCCCAACCCCTCTCCCTCCAGAGGGTGTCGCAAAAGCCCCTCTCCCACCGGGAGAGGGGTTGGGGAGAGGGGATCAAAGGGTGAAGATCGATGCTTTTTGCTGCCTTTTGTGACACCCTCCCTCCAGGGAGAGGGGCTTTGCGAAAGCGTTTCAAACTGAGCCACTACCTAAGTCCGAGACCTCCGGCCATCTGATTCGGCAGCTGCATGAAAGACTATGCCCTCATCCTGATCGGCACCGTGTTGGTCAACAACTTCGTGCTGGTCAAGTTCCTCGGACTCTGCCCCTTCATGGGGGTTTCCAGGAAGCTGGAGACCGCTACCGGCATGGGGCTGGCGACGGCCTTCGTGCTCACTCTCTCTTCGGTCACCGCCTGGCTGGTTAACGCCTACCTGTTGGGGCCCTTGGGGATCGGGTACCTGCGTACCATCGCCTTCATTCTGGTCATCGCCGCCGTAGTCCAGCTCACCGAGACCGTGATGCACAAGACCAGCCCGGTGCTGTATCAGGTGCTGGGCATTTTTCTGCCGCTCATCACCACCAACTGCGCGGTGCTCGGTGTTGCCCTGCTCAACCTGCAGGAGCAACGGACCTTCGTCGAGTCGGCCCTGTACGGTTTCGGCGCCGCCATCGGCTTCTCGCTGGTGCTTGCTCTGTTCGCGGCCATCCGCGAACGGGTGGATGTGGCGGACGTGCCCGCCCCCTTCCAGGGCAATGCCATCGCCCTGATCACCGCCGGTCTTATGTCGCTGGCCTTCATGGGTTTCGCCGGTCTGGTGACCTCGTGACGGAGGTACATGCATGCTGACCGCCATCGTCGCCTTCGCGGTGCTTGCCACCTGCCTGGGATTGCTCCTGGGCTACGCGGCCATCTATTTCCGCGTCGAGGGCGATCCCGTCGCCGACCGGATCGATGCCTTGCTGCCCCAGACCCAGTGCGGGCAATGCGGGTATCCGGGGTGCCGTCCTTACGCCAAGGCCATCGCCAAAGGCGAGGTGGCAATCAACAGGTGCGCGCCGGGGGGTGAGACCGTGATCCTGGCCCTCGCCGACCTGCTCGATAAGGACCCCTTGCCGCCGGCGGCTGGAGAGGAAAAGCCCAAGGCTCTGGCGGTCATCGACGAGCAGGCATGCATCGGTTGTACCCTGTGCATCCAGGCCTGTCCGGTGGATGCTATTCTCGGCGCCGCCAAGCAGATGCATACGGTCATCGCGGACGAGTGCACCGGCTGCGAGCTGTGCGTTGCCCCCTGTCCGGTGACCTGCATCGAGATGGTGCCGATCGCGGAAGACCAGCAAACCTGGAGGTGGCCTTATCCCGCCTCTCCGTCCGGCAGTCCGACGGCACCTGGCCCGACGACACCCGGCTCGATGACACAGGCGGACATGGCCTGAACGGCCACTGGGACCCGCAACCTTGCAGCAGCCTTACCCCAACCCGCAGCAGCGCCGGCTATGGCGATTTCGCGGCGGCATCCATCTGCCCGCCGAAAAGGCGCTGTCCACCGGCCGCCCGGTCGCCGCGGCGCCCGTGCCGTCGTTCCTGACGATACCCCTGCAGCAACACGTCGGGCTCCCCGCACTGCCCCTGGTTCGGGTCGGCGACTGGGTACTGAAGGGCCAGCGGATCGCCGCGCCCCAGGGCACCATGAGCGCCCCGGTCCATGCCTCCAGCTCGGGGCGGGTAATCGCCATTGAGGCGCGACCGGTCCCCCACCCGTCCGGACTCGGCGGTACCTGCATCGTCATCCGGACCGACGGCCTGGACCAGTGGGCACGGCGACCCAAGCCCCTTGAAAACTACAGGGATCTGGATGCCCCGACGCTCCGCGAGCGCATCCGGTGGGCCGGCATCGTGGGGCTGGGGGGGGCCGCCTTCCCGACCAGCGTCAAGCTCGATCCGGAGCCGCACCACTCGATCTGGACGCTGATCCTGAACGGCGCCGAGTGCGAACCCTATATCACCTGCGACGATATGCTGATGCGGGAACACGCCGGTCGCATCGTCCAGGGGGCAAGCATCGTCATGCACCTGCTGCGCGTCCGCGAGTGCCTGATCGGCATCGAGGACAACAAGCCGCAGGCCATCGAGGCCATGCGGCTGGCGGTGGCAGAGAGCGATATCGGGCAATTCACTCAGGTCTGTGCCATCCCCACCCTTTATCCCAGCGGCGGCGAGAAGCAGCTGATTCGCGTCCTCACCGGCAAGGAGGTGCCGACCAAGGGTGCCCCGGCCCAGATCGGGGTCCTGTGCCAGAACGTGGCCTCCCTGGCCTCGGTAGCCGAGGCGGTGATCGCGGGTAAGCCGCCGGTCGCCCGCTATGTCACCCTGAGCGGACGCGGTATCCGGGAGCCCCGCAACTTCAAGGTCCGCATCGGCACCCCCGTCGCTGACCTGATCCGAGCGGCGGGCGGGCTTACCGGAGAAGTCCGCAAGCTGGTGCTGGGTGGCCCCATGATGGGTTTTACCCTGCATTCCGACCAGGTGCCGGTCACCAAGGGCACCAATTGTATCCTCGCCCTGACCGACCAGGAGGCACCGGCCCCCAGGCCGGTGCAACCCTGCATCCGCTGCGGCAAGTGCGCCGAGGTCTGCCCGGTGAGCCTGCTGCCCCAGCAGCTGTACTGGTATACCCGCGCCAAAGATTTGGATAAGGTGCAAGACCATAACCTGTTTGACTGCATCGAGTGCGGTTGCTGCTCCCAGGTCTGCCCGTCCCACATCCCGCTGGTGCAGTATTATCGCTACGCGAAGGCGGAGATTCGGAGCCGGGAGCAGGACCAGCGCACCGCCGAGCACGCGCGGGCCCGCTACGAAGCCAGAACAGCGCGGCTCGAACGCCTGGAGCAGGCACGCAAGGCCAAGCTGCGCCGCAAACAAGAGGCCCTGACCAAGGGCCCGGCCACCGACCCGGCGCAGGCCGGACCCGACCGCGCTACGGCCATCCACCAGGACCCCAAGCAGGCGGCCATCGAGGCGGCCAAGGCACGGGTCGCGGCTAAGAAGGCGGCCTTGGCCGAGCAGGGGATTGGCCCCAAGAACACCCGGCAGCTGACGCCCGCCCAACAGCGGCAGATCGCGGCCGCCGAGCAGCGGCGTCGGGCAGCGGCGACTGCCGGGACGCAATCAGCCGGCGAGGACTGAAGGTACGGCATGACAGACGGCATCGTCTCTTTCCCCCACGGCAGTCGCCCCAATCGGGTCGACCGGATCATGCTCGAGGTCATCCTGGCCCTGATTCCAGGGACCCTGGCCATGATCTGGTACTTCGGTTGGGGCATCCTCATCAACCTGGTCCTGGCCGGTCTGTTCGCCGTGTTGGCCGAGACGGTCGCCCTCAGGCTGCGCGGGCGCCCGGCGCTACCGGCGCTGCGGGACCTGAGCGCCCTGGTCACGGCCCTGCTGTTCGCTCTCGCGGTGCCGCCTACTCTGCCCTGGTGGCTGACCCTGCTGGGCATGGTGTTCGCCATCGGCGTAGCCAAGCAGCTCTACGGCGGGTTGGGCTATAACCCGTTCAATCCGGCCATGGCCGGCTATGTTTTTCTATTGGTCTCCTATCCCCTGGCCATGACCAGCTGGCTGCCGCCCTCCATGCTGGCGGAGCAGGACCTCGGCTTTATCGATTCGGTACGGCTGATCTTTACCGGCACGCCGCCCCCTGGCCTGACCTGGGACGCCATCACCATGGCCACCCCCCTGGACCAGATGCGCACTCAGCTCGATCGGAATCTGATGATCGACGAGATTCGCGCCAGCCCCCTGTGGGGAGACTTCGGCGGCCGCGGCTGGGAGTGGGTCGGCAACTGGTTCCTGCTCGGGGGACTGTTTCTGCTCCGGCGGCGGATCATCAGCTGGCACATCCCGGTATCCATGCTCCTGGGACTCCTGGTCACCGCCGGCTTTTTTTGGCTCCTGGACCCCCAGACCCACCCCTTCCCCGCTTTCCACATGTTCAGCGGCGGGGCCATCCTGGGGGCCTTCTTCATTGCCACCGACCCCGTGTCCGCCTGCACTACTCCCAAGGGCCAACTCATCTTCGGGGCCGCCATCGGCGTGCTGGTCTTCGTGATCCGAACCTGGGGCGGCTATCCGGATGCGGTGGCCTTCTGCGTACTGCTCATGAACATCGCCGCCCCCACCATCGACTACTACACCCAGCCCCGTGTCTTCGGCCATGACCGGGATGCCTGATGAGCAGTAACCGTTCAGACCCTACCGCGTTATTCCGGCAGGGATTGCCGGAATCCAATGCCATGGAAGGTAACAGCAGGAGGCTCCGGAGGCATACCCCGGGTCGCCTTCAGGTTCATCTCTCGGTGGAATCTCGCTCCCCTTTCAGGCTCATGTGTCGTTGGATGAGGCTGGCGGTTTCCTTCTCCTACCGTATTGGCTATAGTGGCTTTATCCTGCCGGCCGATGCTGTGTCGGCAGATGAGAACCAAGAGTCGCGCTGAGCACTTCCCCTGGTTCGACTGCGACCGGCCCTGCAATCACTGCACCCGTCTCTGTTCCGGCGATACGGCTTCGCCCCCACCGCTTCCCCCGAGGTCTCCGATGAGCTTGTATGGAATCCTGGACTTTTCCCTGTGGCAAGTGGTGTTGGCCGGGCTGGCCCTGACCCATGTCACCATCGTGACCGTTACGGTCTTTCTGCATCGCTCACAGGCCCATCGGGCGCTCGATCTGCACCCGGCGGCGAGCCATTTCTTCCGCTTCTGGCTGTGGCTCACCACCGGCATGGTGACCCGGGAGTGGGTGGCAGTCCATCGCCGCCATCATGCCAAGTGCGAGACGCCCGACGACCCTCATAGCCCCAGAATTCTGGGTCTGGGCAAGGTCCTGGCGGAGGGTGCGGAGCTATACGGCAAAGCCGCCGATAATCCGCAGACCCTCATACGGTACGGTCGCGGTACCCCCGATGACTGGATCGAGCGCCGTCTCTACAGTCGTTACACCCGGCAGGGGGTAGGGCTGATGCTGATCCTGGACCTGCTGCTGTTCGGGGTCTACGGCATTACCCTATGGGCAATTCAGATGCTGTGGATCCCCTTCTTTGCCGCCGGCGTGATCAATGGCGTCGGCCATTACTGGGGTTATCGCAACTTCGAGACGCCGGACGCCTCGGCCAATATCCTGCCCTGGGGCATCCTGATCGGCGGCGAAGAGCTGCACAACAACCACCACGCCTTTCCCAGCTCCGCCAAGCTGTCCTCCCGGTGGTGGGAGCTGGATCTGGGCTGGCTCTACGTGCGGTTGCTGAGCGTGCTCGGCCTGGCCAAGGTGAGGAAGGTCGCACCCAAGCCGCGGGTCGTCGCGGGCAAGGGCAACATTGATATGGACACGGTGCGCGCGGTCGTCGCCGGGCATATGCATATCGCCGCCCGTTACGCGCACGAGGTGCTGGCGCCGGTCACCCGCGCCGAGCTATGCCGCAGCAAGCGCCATTGCCGCCGTTTGCTCAGACGCACGCAACGCTTGTTGGTCATGGAAGGTCCGCGGCTGGACGAGGGCGCAAGACAACGCCTGGAGCAGGTGTTGGCCCAGCACCAGACGTTGGAGACTGTCTATCAGTTCCGCGAGCGTTTGCGGGATCTGTGGGAACGGACCGCACCCAACCAGGAGACCCTGCTCAACGCATTGCAGGATTGGTGTCAACAGGCGGAGGCCACCGGCATCCAGGCCCTGGAGACCTTTTCCCGCCAGCTGCGCAGCTATTCACTCGCGCCGGCTCCCTAGTACAGGGTTTCACCTTCAGGATGGCGGCGCTCCGGCTTTGCCCTATCTACCTCTGTAACCAGTTGCCTTAACCAATTGCTTTCCAGCGATTTGTCTTTCGGTTGCCCTGCCGTAGGGTGGGTTGTGCCCACCAAATGTGTCCGGATGGTGGGCACAGCCCACCCTACGAGATAGATGCAAAATAAGGTGAAACGGGGTGCCAGACCCTTTCCTGAACCTCCTGCTGCGGTGGAGATCGAGGCCCTGACGCCGGAGGGGCGAGGGTTGGCCCGGGTAGACGGCAAATCGGTGTTACTCCACGGGGCCCTGCCGGGGGAACGGGTACGGTTCCGTTACACCCGAATCCGCAAGGACCGCGCCGAGGGCACGGTGGTAGAGGTCCTGCGGGCGGCTCCGGAGCGGGTCCCGGCACGCTGCCCCCACGCGGACATCTGCGGGGGTTGCAGCCTGCAACATCTGGACCCCGCCGCCCAGATCCGCTGGAAGCAGGGGATGCTCGAACAGATGTTGGCGAACACCGGCCAGGTGCGCCCCGAGCGATGGCTACCGCCGTTGGCTGCCGTGCCCTGGGGCTATCGGCGCAAGGCCCGCCTGGGAGTCCGCTATGTAGCCGGGAAAGGGCGCACGCTGGTGGGGTTTCGCGAGCGCGGGACCTCTTATGTCGCCGAGCTGCGGCGTTGCGCTGTCCTGCATCCCGCGGTAGGAGAGCGGATTGAGACCATCGCCGAGCTCCTGGACGGCCTCTCGATCCGCACGCGGATACCGCAGCTCGAGCTGGCGATGGGCGAGGGTCCCGGCGTGCTGGTGTTGCGGGTCCTGGAGCCGCCCCCGGCACGGGATGTGGCCCGGCTGACGGATTTCGGCGCGACCCATGGGTTGCACTTCTATGTGCAGCCGGGCGGACTCGAGACCATCCGTCCCTTGTCCGGCCAGGGCGTGGATCTGTACTATGACCTGCCCGGCGCGGATGTCCGCCTGTACTTCCAACCGACGGATTTCACCCAGGTCAACCTGGCGCTCAATGATCTGCTGGTGGGACAGGCGCTGGAATTGCTCGCCCCCCGGTCGGACGAGCGGATACTCGATCTCTTCTGCGGGCTCGGGAACTTCACCCTACCCATCGCCCGCCGGGCTGCGGAGGTCCTGGGCGTGGAGGGGGATGCGGGATTGACGGCACGGGCCCGGACCAACGCCGCGCACAACGGCATCACGAACGCCCGCTTCGTCACCGCCGATCTCTATGGTACGCCGGACCATCAGCCTTGGGCTTTACAGCGGTTCCACAAGGCGTTGCTGGACCCGCGCCCCGCAGCGGTGCACTCCAGGTGGTGGAGCTGCTGCCGGCGATGGGAGTCGAGCGTATCCTTTATATATCCTGCTATCCTGCAACCCTGGCGCGGGACGCGGACCGCTTAGTAAATGGTCTCGGCTATCGACTGCGGGCGGCGGGTGTGCTGGACATGTTTCCGCACACGGCGCATCTGGAGTCGGTGGTGATATTCGAGCGCGGGTAGAGGTGATTATTGAAGAGGTAACTAGGATTCCTTGAGGGACCCGAATCTTTACAAACGAGTCAAATTGTTGCACAGCACAAATCGGGGTCGGGATCGAAGTCGAGATTCCGATTGCGATCCCGATTTCGATTTCGACCTACCCTGGCTTTCCAACGGTTGGTTGGGCGTAGGAGATGGGGCCTTACGAGAGAGGGGCTTTTGAGCCCTCATGCCTCGTCGGTCTGGGGCGCAGCTCGCTAGTAGGTGTCAGGTCCCGGATGATTCCGAGGAATTTTTCTGAACCGCAGGGGTTGGCATGCGTACCATTTCTGGAGTATATGAATCCATCACTCTATATCTTCAAAAATTACCTCTATCCCCGCATGCATGACCGGGTTGGAATACGCTGGCAATCCGACATCTTGATCCCTGTGCCTGAACCGCTCCTCCCCACTCCTCCCGCGGTGCCCCTGGCCGATCGCATGCGGCCGCGCACGTTGGCAGAGGTGTGCGGGCAGTCTCATCTCCTCACGCCCGACAAGCCGCTGCGGCGGGCCATCGAGGCGGACCGACCCCATTCCATGGTCTTCTGGGGGCCGCCCGGCACCGGCAAGACCACTCTGGCACGGCTCCTGGCGGCCTATTCGGGGGCCGATTTCCGCAAGCTCTCCGCCGTGCTCGCGGGCGTCAAGGACATCCGCGAGGCCGTCGCCGAGGCGCGCAAGATCCGTGAACGGGAAGGCCGCGGCACCATCCTCTTTATCGACGAGGTACACCGCTTCAACAAAGGCCAGCAGGATGCCTTTCTGCCCCACGTGGAAGAGGGGACCCTGATCTTCATCGGCGCTACCACCGAGAATCCCTCCTTCGCGCTCAACAACGCCCTGTTGTCCCGGGCCCGGGTCTATGTCCTCAAGCCGTTACGGACCGCAGAGCTGGAGCAGGTCATCGACCGCGCCCTCGGCGATCCCCGGCGTGGCGTGGGAGACCGGAAGCTGACCCTGGACCCGCAGCAGCGGCGGCTCCTGGCCGAGGCGGCGGACGGGGATGCCCGACGGGCCCTCAATCTGCTGGAGCTGGCGGCGGACTTGACCGACAGCGGCGAGATCGGCGCCGATGTGGTCGCCGAATTGGTCGCGGGGCAGGTCCGACGCTTCGACAAGGGGGGCGATCTTTTCTACGATCAGATTTCGGCATTGCACAAATCGGTACGCGGCTCGGCACCGGACGCCGCGCTCTACTGGCTGGCACGCATGATCGACGGCGGCTGTGATCCCCTCTACATCGCCCGGCGAGTGGTACGCATGGCCTCCGAAGACATCGGCAATGCCGATCCCCGGGCCCTGGCGTTGGCCCTGAACGCCTGGGACGTGCAGGAACGTCTCGGCAGTCCCGAGGGCGAGCTCGCCATCGCCCAGGCGGTCGTCTATCTGGCCTGCGCCGCCAAGAGCAATGCCGTGTACCAGGCCTGGAACGCGGCCCTGGAAGACGCCCGTCGTTCCGGCTCCCTGGAGGTCCCGGTACACCTGCGCAACGCTCCCACTCGGCTCATGCAGGAGCTGGGATACGGAAAGTGCTACCGCTATGCCCACGACGAGCCGGAGGGCTATGCGGCGGGCGAGCGCTACTTGCCGGAAGACCTGCCCCATCCCAGGTACTATGCGCCCGTGGACCGCGGGCTGGAGATCCGCATCCGCGAAAAACTCGCCCGCCTGCGGGAGCTGGATCGGATCGCGGGCGAACAGGGACCGGCGTCCGCGGATCGGAAAGTTCATGGGAATCGAGCCGACTAGGGGATATTCGTATCAAGCTCACACGACGCTATCCGCAATATCATGAGAAATGAGGTACCAGTACACAGTTTCACCTTATTTTTCATTCTCAAACCCGTAGGGTGGGCTGTGTCCACCATCCGGACACATTTGATGGGCACAGCCCACCCTACGAGATGGATGCAAGATACGAAGAAACGGTGTACCAGAGGGTGTTCTCACTCAATACGTTGAAGTCCCATTACGGAGTAACGACTCGTGGGACCGGCAACCAAGCCGTCATTCCGGCCAGGATGCCGGAATCCGGACGCCATGGATGGTAAGTTCGCGCAAAAACCGGGGGTACTCGGGACCCGAGAAGACCCGCCCCCGATTCTCGGCGAGGATTCGGCTCAATTGAGAACGCCCCCTGATGTCTCCTAACGCGTATACATAAGATCATGAAGAAGCTATTCCGGTTTCTGGGCAAACCCTGGCTCCTCACCCTCCTGGGTGTGTTGGCCCTGGCGGCGCTGATCTGGCTCCTGGGGCCCCTGTTCGGATTCGCGGGCTCCTATCCGCTCGAAGAGACGCGGCCGCGCTGGATCCTTATCGGCTGCCTGTTCGGCATCTGGGCCCTGATCCAGGGCTGGAAGGCGATCGCCGCCCGGCGGCAGAACCGCCGGATGATGGAGCAGATGACGGCTGCTCCCGAGCCCCAACCGGACGCCGCGGAGGTGGCCTCCGCCGAGGAGATCGAGACCCTGCGCGGGCGTTTCGACGAGGCCCTGGCGGTGTTGAAGAAGGCGGACACCAAACGGCATCTCGGCGGCGCTTACGTCTATCAATTGCCCTGGTACCTCATCATCGGCCCTCCGGGATGCGGCAAGACCACGGCCCTGGTCAACTCCGGCCTGCGCTTCCCGCTCGCGGAACACCTGGGCCAGGACCCCATCCGCGGCGTCGGCGGTACCCGCAACTGCGACTGGTGGTTCTCCGACGAGGCGGTGCTGCTCGATACCGCGGGTCGCTACACCACCCAGGACAGCTACGAGGCCGTGGACAGCGCCGCCTGGCTGGGATTTCTCGCCCTGCTCAAGAAGCACCGCCCGCGACGGCCGGTCAATGGAGTCCTGGTCGCAGTCAGTCTGGCCGATCTGATTCAGCAGACGAGTACTGAGCGGGCCATCCACGCCCGCGCCGTCAAGCACCGGGTTCAGGAGCTGCACCAGCACCTGGGGATTCGCTTTCCCATGTATGTGCTCTTCATGAAGTGCGACCTGATCGCGGGTTTTACGGAAGTCTTCGGCAACCTGGGCCAGGAGGATCGAGAGCAGGTCTGGGGCATGACCTTTCACCTGGACGAGCACACGGGCGCGAGTGACGGTATCGCGGGATTTTCCCGTGAGCTCGACCGGCTGGAAGAGCGCCTCAACGAGCAGCAGCTGGAACGGCTGCAGCAGGAGCGCGATCCCCGGAAACGGGCCCTGATCTTCGCCTTTCCGCAGCAGCTCGCCGCGCTCCGAGAAGTCGCGGACGGTTTCCTGAGAGACGTCTTTCAACCGAGTCGGTACGAGGAGCACCCCCTGGTCCGCGGCGTCTACTTCACCAGCGGGACCCAGACCGGGGCGCCCATCGATCGCATTATGGGCGCGCTGGCGACCAACCTCGGACTCGACCGGCAAGCCGCATCGGCCTTCACCGGCAGCGGCAGGAGCTTCTTCATCAGCCGCCTGTTCCGCGACCTGATCTTTCGGGAGGCCGGCCTGGCCGGGACCGATCTGCGTCTGGAGAAGCATCGCCGCTGGGTGCAGCGTGGTGCCTATGCGGCGGCCATCGGCATTACGACCATCGCCGCCGTGGTCTGGCTGATCAGCTATCTGCACAACCGGGCCTACATCGAGGAAGTCGCCACCCAAACTCGGGCCATTCAGGAGCGGATCGACGGCTTGCAACCCCAGGATGGGGAACCCTTGCGGTTCCTGCCCCTGCTCAATGCCATGCGAGACCTACCCGGCGGCCACGGCGACGACCGGGTTCCGCTGTCGGCGAGGTTCGGGTTGTCCCAGCACGGCAAGCTCGGAAAGGCGGCCCGGGACGGCTATGTCAGGGCCTTGGATAAGACCCTGCTGTCCGCCGTCATTCTGGGCCTCGAAGACCAGATCCGGGGATTCCTCGCCGAGCCCGACAAGCTCTACGAGGTCCTGCGTGTCTACCTGATGCTCTATGACGATAAGCACTATGATTTCCGGACGGTACGGGCCTAGGCCAACGGCTATTGGGAGCACCATTGGCCGCGGGAGGTACCCGTGGAACAGCGTGCGGATCTGCAGCACCATCTGGCCGCCCTGTTCACGGAGGAGCCCCCGGCCTATCGACCCCACGAGATCGATCAGGGACTCGTCGACCGGGCGCGCAAAGTTCTGAACCGCACACTCCCCGCCGAACGCATCCTGCGCCGCCTGGAGCGCGAGGGGGTCGGCGACCGGTTTCCTGCTTTTATCGTCAGTCAGGGAAACCCCAATGCCGATGAGGTATTCGAGCGCAAGAGCGGTAAGCTGCTTACCGCCCCGGCGATCGAGGCGCTCTACACCTATGAGGCCTATCATGAGGGGTTCGGGCCGAAGGTCGAAGCGCTGATCGACGGGTTGGAAGGCGAGCGTTGGGTCGTGGGTGAGGAGGTCTCATCGGCAGATAAAAGGGCCCTGATGGCCGACGTCCGCAAGCGCTATCTGAAGCGGTACCGGGATCGGTGGTGGGCCCTGCTGACCGATCTCAGGCTCCGCCGCGAGAGAGATACGGTGGAAACCCTGGAGCTGCTGTCCGATGAACACGACTCCCCGTTACTCCTGCTGTTCCAAGCCGTAGCTCGGGAGACCGATCTCGAGCGCCGGCAGGAGGAACAGGAGGAGCAAGCTGGCCGTCTGGGGAAAGCGGTAGACTATGTGCAGCGCAGGACGGGCCGGGTCGGCAGGCTGTGGGAGGAGGTCGAGTCGGTAGCGCCGAGCAGCCCCCGGAGCAGATTGTGACCGAGCGATTCCAGGCGATCCACGACCTGGTCGCTACCGAAGAGGGAAAGGTCTCGGAGCTGGAATCCTTCATTGCGGATGAGCTGGGTCCCTTGTACCGCTACATGTACAATCACGCGGAGCGTACGACGCGGCGCGACTTCCCCAAGCAGAAAAGCAAGGAAGCCGAAGCGGTCGCTCGAACTGCGAAGCGGCTGCCGGCACCCCTCACCGGGTGGCTTACCGAGCTGGCCCGGGACAGCACGGACCGGGTATCGGGGGACATACAGGTCCTGCTCAACCAGCTCTGGGAGACGGAGGTACTGCCGTTCTGCCGTCAGGCCACACGCAACCGCTATCCGTTTCACCCCACGAGCAGGAGGGGAATCCCGCTCAAGGACTTCAAAGACCTCTTTGGTCCCAAGGGGGAGCTGGCCCGATTCTTCGAAGAGATCTCTTTTGCGGTCGACACCACCGACCCCTGGCGTTGGAAGGGAGAAGGAAAGCGAGGCTCCAAGGAGGCACTGGCCCGGTTCCAACGGGCTGCCGCTATCCGGGAGGCCTTCTTTGCGGCCGGGTCCGATCCGACGGTCGAGTTCCAGCTGACGGCGATCGGCATGGATAGCCGGGCTAAACAGTTCTTACTCGACCTGGAAGGACAGATTGTCACCTTCAGACATGAGGCCGGCCGCTCCTGGCGGCTCACGTGGCCGGGCGACGGTACCGGCGTCCGTATGGCATTCATGGACCTGGACGATCAGGAGCACAACCTGCCCCGGCAGCAGGGTACCTGGGCCTGGTTTCGCATCCTCGACCGTTCCTCGCTGAAGAGGATCAGCGATGAACGCTATCGTGTCACCTTCTACATCGACAACCTGCACGTGACCTTCGACCTGAACGCACTCAGCGTGCGCAACCCCTTCGGACTCACGGAGCTGCGCCGCTTCCGCTGCCCGGAGCGCCTATGAACCGATCCCCCGGACCACTACCCGGCATTTACGGCAAGCTGCCGAGCAACGGCGACTTCGTATCCCGCCGCCTGCCCACCACCTTCGTGGAGCCCTGGGACCGATGGCTCCAGGAATCCATCGCGGACAGCCGGGACCAACTGGGCGAGCGCTGGCTCGATATCTATCTCACCAGCCCGGTGTGGCGCTACGTGCTCGCGCCGGGCGCGGCCGGTCAATCCGCGTGGGCCGGTCTGCTCATGCCGAGCGTGGATCAGGTCGGGCGCTACTTTCCGCTGACCCTCGCCTGTCCCCTGCCCGTCGGGATCAACCCGATCGGTGTGCTGACCGGCGCCACCTCCTGGTACGAGTCGGCCGAGACCCTGCTCCTCTCCTGCCTGGAGCAGAACTTCACGCTCGCGGCCTTCGACCAACAGGTTACGGCGCTCGGGCCGCCGTCGAGCCTGCCGCTGTCGAATGCTCCCAGCCCAGGTAAGACGGTCGCCCGGCACATGCCGCTACCCGCCGATCTTGCCGCTATCTGTCCCTGCCTGTTGCACCAGGCCCTGGGAGAGCTCTTCTTCACCTACAGCCTATGGTGGTCGGACGGGTCGGAGGTCGTCGAGCCCTCGGTCTTGTTATGCCAGGGCCTGCCGCCGAGCACCGGATTCGCGGGCATGCTCGCGGGCGGGTGGGACCGGTGGGGGTGGGAGCAGACCCCGGCAGAGCCCAGCGGGGCTATCTCGCAGGGACCGCAGGGACCATGAGCCACGCAAACGCCCGGCTGCGCGGCATCTCGGCGGGCGCCACCCACCGCGGAAAGGTGCGGCAGGTCAACGAAGATGCCTATCTGGACCGACCGGAGAGGGGGCTATGGGCCGTAGCGGACGGGATGGGCGGTCATACCGCCGGTGATCTGGCAAGCCGGATGATCGTGCAGGCCCTGGAGACGGCACTGCAACACCGGTTTCCGGGCCGGACCGTGGCGAGTCTCCGCGCCTGCCTCGGTGATGTCAACCGGCGTTTGTGTGCCGAAGCACAAAAGCGCGGGGCGACGGCTATCGGCAGCACCCTGGCCGCCGTATCCGCAGCGGGGGAGCAATGCGTCCTGCTGTGGGCGGGAGACAGCCGGATCTATTGCCTGCGTAACGGGGTTCTGCACCGACTCTCGCACGACCACAGCCAGGTCCAGGCACTCGTCGACCAGGGCCTGCTCGCCCCCGACGCGATGGAAGCACACCCGGCGGCCCATGTCGTCACCCGGGCCGTGGGGGCCGGGGAGCTGCTGGAGGTCGATGCCCAGCTCTGCGCGCTCAAGAGCCACGACCGCTTTCTGCTGTGCACCGACGGACTCACCAAAGAGGTTCCCGAGAACGATATCGCCGAGCTGTTGGCGCGGACCGCGCTGAACGCGGCCCCCCAGGCCCTGATCGACGAGACCTGCGACCGGGGGGCACGCGACAATGTAACCGCGGTCGTGGTCGATTTTCTGCCGCCGGAGGTTATCCTGGGCGAGTGCGTGTAACCTGCCTCGCGGTGTCCGATGGCTCCAAGCTACCGGTCACCGGCTGCCAGCCGTCGGAAATTGCCGGTGGATTAGATATGCGGGTTAGGCTATGTGTACATGGACTCCTTGGTCGAGCCTGTCGGCCGTGGTTTCGCGTGTGGTCTCAAGATCGTACCGGGTTTGGAGATTCATCCGGAATTGGGCCTCTATTCCAAAAAAGCGTCCTAGTACGATATTTCACCTTATTTTTCATTCTCAAACCCGTAGGGTGGGCTGTGCCCACCAATACCATGCCCAAATGGTGGGCACAGCCCACCCTACAGAATATATATGCAAAGGGTCTAGATAACTTTAGAGAGGATTTTCTCTCAGTAAAATGAGTATTATATCAATAAGTTTTCCTCCCGATGATAGAATCTGAATTCACATTCTTCGAGGTGTAGATGAAACGTATGTCTGGGAACACCATTGAATTTTGCAAGCCTCCGTTTGGCCTACGACCAGAATGATTCAATGCCATTGAGATGACAAGTACCGCGG
>Ga0209454_1000563_pt1 | contig 19930 bp, 10 predicted proteins | sample WorMetHERISLAND1_2_FD_187400 | JGI IMG/M metagenome (GOLD analysis project Ga0209454, IMG submission 187400) | Marine gutless worms symbiont microbial communities from Max Planck institute for Marine Microbiology, Germany - Olavius geniculatus... | ecosystem: Host-associated > Annelida >... | reverse complement strand
CTAAAATGTTGTCAGTGAACTTAAAAATTAACTATAGACTGTCGTGTCATTAAATTACGACACTATAGTTAGTTTGCTTCGGTTAGTTTGTCGTTTTCTCTGTTTATTCTCGTTATTTTGGTTATGCAGTAATAAAAATACATACATGTGGCGTAAAATATCGCAATATGTCGAAAAATTTGATATTTTTTTGACGATATGATATGATACAATATGTCGATATCGAAAACAATATATCGATATTTTCGATACATCGAATCATCACTAGTATCGACCTGTAGAACAAATGTCATCATCGCTGATTACCGGGTAGCATTAGCTTGGAAATGCATTGGTAGCTGAATTTCATTATTTAGCCTACAGAGTAAACCATTGTCCTATGAAACTAGTCAAACCCATAGCAGTGAAAATGCATCTATTGGCTTAACCTAAGGTCTAAACGGTACATGTAGCCTTCGATGAATTCGGCCGTAAGCAAAGCAGCCTGCTGATTTTTTGGCTGAACCCAGTATGTTTTACTGCAAGGATCTGAATGAAACGTCAGGATGGACAGCTCTACACTGAAACTGAGAACTTAATGAGACTGATGTTATGATTACAATTAAAAAGCTACATCTAAACTGATGAACAGTGTGACAGTTCACACAATGGTAACAGATAATGATGTTCTTCTCAAAAATGGCAGCAACAACTAACAATCAGTTAAACATCGATCAAATGCACGGGGGAACTGCTGCACTAGTGCACTGAACGACACAGCAAATCACCCCAGTTGACATATTCTACCTCAGAAACACGCGTACCATTCGACGTCACAGAAAAACAGTTCTATTACAAAACAAACGATACAACACGTTTCATACCAACCATAAAGATCTGTTTGATGAGCAACAGTTCACTGAAACGTATAGGTTCCGCGTTGAATTCTTTTGCCTGCAGTATTTTTTTGGCATGGTGACGGAGCCGACAGTTTATATTCAAGTCTTGTGATTGTTACGCAGCTAAAGCTATCATATGTAGAACATCCCGTGCCATTCATTTTCAAGATGTGTTTGATGGGTAAGCAACAAATGTAAATAATGATAACAATAACAATAATGGCATGGATATAAACACTGTAATTCAGATCACATAAATACGCCAACCAAAAAAGGAAACATTTTGACATTACACAATAACAACTGAAAACACTTGGAAATGCTGCAACTTCAAGTACTGCTGAAAAACCGATGAAACAACTCGTTGCATATATGCTTTTAAGTGAGTCATTTCAACTGCACTTTTAGGCCATGATTACTAATCTGCTATATATATATATATATATTCCTTGTTGAAGAATTTGTTCAGATCAAAGTTACAGTTACACACACCTGTTCTTTAATTAACACAAGATAATGTTTAAACGAACACGGAGTCCGTCCAATGCATCTCGATAGCGATAAAGTCTGTATAAATTAAATCAGTGAGCTGTGTAGGCCAGTGGTAAAACTAAAGTTTAATAGCCATCTCAAAGATAATGGGGTCACGACCTTCACCTTTTGGGTCACGTGACCATTCAACTCACGGTGGACCATTTCCTACGGGTGGTCCATTGTGACCATGCATCTATCCGTCACCGTTATGGAGATATAGCGCCTCAAATGTTGGACGGACGCATGCACGCACGGACGGACGCTCAGTTGCTTTCGTACTCTGTCCAGACAATAAGAAACACAATAAATCACACAAAGTTTCACACTTGACAATGACCAGAAACAAAAAATAAAGCTTTATGACGTAACCGATAAACAACAAACAAAATAAACAAGTAAATGCAGCAGAAAAATAATCACACACACTGTCGACGTGAAGTTGCACAGGTGGAAAAAATTTCCAGTGGAGAAAATGTGTACAACAATAATGAGACGTTACTGTGTCAACAGGGTCGAGAATATTTAAACAACCCTCCAGAAGATTAAGTGGCCTGGGGAGCGTTGATACCCAATAACAGTTTGGAGGATAGGCTTTTAATGCGTACTGGGGTCGATCATTTTAGCCCAGATATAATAAAGAGCATATTAGCCATGCAATCAATTCTTTTCTGCCCCCTTCCTCTTAAAAACTTGCATTTGCACTACGTGTAAAGGTAGCCTTTGAGAGACCAGGAAAAGCAACGTTCCATTTTCTCCACGCTGACTGTGCCATTAATCCTGTGATGTGAACTGCGCTGAATAAAAAAAACTACACCATGTCTCCAAAAAACTGTGCCGCTTTTACTTTTTGAATAACTCCGTGAAACATTAGTCGATTTTGATAATTTCTATCAGGCAAAATCATGAAACAACTTGACGTAAATGACTATAGTTTTGGCCATCTCACCTTAATAATGCCGCTACACTACCTTGTGAAATGCAAAAGTCACAGTTTGGCCGTTTACAACAAGGAATTCATACTGACTAGCGCATGCATTGGTTCAGGAAATCACTGAGACTTCAAAATCATTGAAAATGTGTAATTTGTTTGACACAAATCGTATTTATGTTAAGACCGTACGCCAACGAAGTGAAATAATGCATCAACAGCGACCGAGCTGCTCTGGTCAGCAGTTATTGAACGTGCCGTTGGTGAGCGGCGTCAACCACTTGCGTTCTTGCTAGATGAGTACATTTTGAGCACATGCTGTAATAAAGATGATGTGATGCGACACGTGTGACTTTATGAGAGATAATAACTGTTACTTGTGCTTGTCGCTATTCGTTTAATCATTTCTAAGAAGACACATGCGCTACCCAGTATGAATTCCTTGTTGTAAACGGCCAAACTAAGACTTCTGAACTTCACAAGGTAGTGTAGCAACAATCTTGAGGTGAGGTGGCCAAAACTACAGTCATTTACGTCAAGTTGTTTCGTGATTTTGCGCACCAAAAATTATCAAAATCAGCCAATGTTTCACGGAGTTATTCCAAAAAATAAAAGTGGCACAGTTTTTTTGAGACACAATGTAGTTTGGGACTACTGAACAACATAATATATGAACTCGTACAGCCACCAGAGTACTAATGCTTCATAATAACTGTCACAGATGGTGGGACAACTGAGATCATTAACAGTCCACCAAATACATAATTATTGCAGATGAGTATTTTTTTCTTTACACAAAAATGTGCTGGACTCATCATATAGCACAAATCTCAGTAACTCTTAGATAATTTTTCAGCCACAGAAACTGTACATTATGCAAAGACTGGAGCTATAAATAATCGGCCCACAAGTATAATTAATTCTACCAGTTTAGTAGTTGAAGCCGACCAACACGCACTACAAATCTGAAAGCATTTCTAGTCATTAAAGTTACAATTTTCATGATTACATGAATTCTTTGCAGAATGCACACAATGCATATGCAAGCACCATTAGATCTACTAGCATTATTTAGTTATTCAACTGGCCTACTTCTCCACGGTAAATCTAGCTCATCCCAGTCAGCAGCCATTTCTGAGACTGCAAAGTGCTGCTGGTTATGATTATGCCTAATATGCAGCAACTGCCTGGAAATTCGTTGGCTAACAAACGTCATCAAGATATCATGCACTGTGAGGCATAAAAAACACACCAAAATTTTTTTTCATTATGACTTGAAGAAAAGTGATCCAATTTTAACTAGAAATTTGGGGCAAAGCCCAGCGCGAATCCGCCCGGCGCCCTAAGTTCGAATGGGGGAAAATTCAGGGGGAGGGTGAAATTCCCCCTCCCCTCCGGTAGCAGTCATGTGACACGCACTCAAATGCATTAGCATATGCAAAACGCGCACCGTCGACCTAGGGTCGACCATTAGCCGCGTAATCTCTGGTGTTAGTGGACCAAACTTCACAATTTTTTTATTCAACGCGCGATTAATGGTACTTGATAATGCTTTTTAACGCTTGTCGATATCTCTATTCGTTCCAGAGATATTTGCGGTCAAACTCGAAAATTGTCGTAAAACGCACTAAATTTTGGACGTTTTTTTGCACTCCCAAATTTTAAGGGGGCGATGCCCCCTAAAAGTTGTACCCACATTATAACTCCCATCACGCAGCACGTCACGAGGCAAAGTCTCAGGAAACTAATCCCCCTGGCTCCAAAGTTCTTGCGGCTAATACGCTACATTTTACACCAATTTTCGACTCCCCTTTAAAAAAAGTTGTAAGGGGGCCTTGTCCCCGGTGGGGGGTGCGCTAGTAAGACTTGGGTCATTCTCTAGCGCGTGTAAAAATTTGGGGGCGCAGCATCCCCTATGGGCCGAAATATGCTTTTCCGAAAAATGCGTTTTAGGTGGGCACGATTTCACATCGAGATCTCCAAGGTTACTGGACCAAACTTCACCGGACTTGTTTCGCCTGACGCAGGAGGAATCGCGGTAGATAAAATATTTATCTGATTTTGAATACCTTCATCCATTTTGGAGATATTCGCCGCCGAACTTCAAAGTTGTCCGAAATCAGGCCAAATTTTGCATGTTTTTGGCCACTGAAATTTTTCTTGGGTGTGCTCCCTCCCCAAAAAAAATTTTGGACCGGCATTATAAAACTGGGCCTAGTACTGACCATTGTGCAAAATTTCACGCCGGTCGGCCCACGCATCTCGGAGATCTCGTGTTGAAAAAAATAAATAAAACATCAGAGGTAAAACTTAAGTTCTTCCGAAAACTATCATTTCCCGGCGGACTAATAAGTTTTGGTACGAATATTCCTGATACAACTGGCCATCAAATGACTGTTTAGTTTCCCACTTCACCCAGTGTGTTTCTGCACTTCCTGGGGAAAGAAAACGAACAAAATATTGCATTTTTAACCACTTTGATATTATGGCTTAATCAAAACAATACACAAAACACACATTTTGTCCATATTTTCATCGTTTTAGATAATAGTTTATCTAATTGTTCATTTTTTAACTGCCTACAAAAATGTTTGAAATGTTGGCTCACGAACATGGGCTCGGCTCGGAGACGCTTTCTCTATTCGTTGATAGCAGCATTGGTAACATTCTTCTCCAGACCAATCCAGATTTCACCAGTCGCTTCTTGAATTAATCAATATTCCTGAATGTTAGGCCTATTTAATAGATGTGCTGCTGCACAACAGTCAAACCTTGTAATTGATTGGCTGTTGGTGGCCACATGTCCAGAAGGATAAAATTTTATAAAAATTTTTTTGTTGATTTTAATGCATATTTAGTCTGTTCTGTTTTTTTCCAGGTAGTGCAGAAGCAGATGTTAAGTGAGGTGGGAAACTGATGACCAGTTGTGTCATGAATATGTGTACCAAAATTATTAAAATTGGATAACCCTTCTTCAAGTTATGGTAAAAAAATTTTGGTGTGTTTTTATGCCTCACAGTGTAGATGGAAGACGGATCAACTGAACAGTGCATCACGTGCAATTACAACATGCAAAACTGACAGATCAATACACATTTAGCAATAGTTCTTTGCTCGTTACAGTTGAACTCTCCACACTTTCTAAAATTATTCTACAAACTAGGTCAAGTTTCTAAACGTAAACTTTTAGTAATTGCTGGCATAGAAGTTTTTAAAACAGAATGTGATTGATATCGCCAACCAATAGCATCTAAACACTGACAAAACAATACACTTTGTACCCAGCATACATACAAGAACTGATCACGTTCAATGTTAAACGTGTTTTGACCATCAAACTGCCAACGACGAATATGCATCATACGACACCACGTAAACGTATCTCCCTTTGATTAAATGCCTTTGACATCTTCGTCGAATAACTCAAAAAAACGTTAAGAAAACCAAGAACCAAGATTATTCCGAGTATGAGAAAAATAACAAAAATAACAAATGTGTAACGTAAGCAAAAAAAGCAAGTTCGATGATCTTGTGGTGGAACAACTTCAGTGTACAGATGTTAGTTAGCAAGTAGACAATCTGCAGTTGAGAGAAACGGCAACAAAACTGATCGGTGGTGATAACGACGCATTGCAGAAAAATTGCTGTTGAGAGCTTACTACCACTGTATGAGAATGACTGATTTTACAAGTTAAAACATCTAACACAAGCCCCTGGTTTCTGTTAGAATGAATGCCTTAAACTCCTGGCATGTATCCAAACACTGATTTTGAACTTGCCATGCTGAAGTTTCCCCTATACAGGGTGGGCCAGAAAAAAACGTGGGACTTCACGTTTGTCCATATCTTCACCAATTATTGATCGAATTTCAAAATTCTTTCACGGGCACACTCTGCAAACAATTTGCAATGATGTCATTATTATATATCCCACCGCACCATAAATGCGTCTCTACACTACCTTGTGAAATATCAATGAAATATGCATACATAATGATAATAACAAAATAATAACAAATAACAATAATAATAACAAACATTTTGCTAAAAAAATTGAAAAAAAACACTTCAGGCCAAAATTGCAGTGAATGATCTGTATGACACTAAACTGTGTGGGTCTAACACAGTCTAGCTTCATACAGATTATTCATCACGATGTTGGTCTGAAGTGTTTTTTCATTGGCCAAAATTTGTGTTATTATCATTAGTTTTTGCTTACATTTATATTTCACAAGGTAGTGTAGAAATGCATTTACCATGTGGTGGGATATATAATAATCACATTACTGCAAATTGTCTGCAGAATGTGCCAATGAAAGAATTTTGAAAATTGGTCATTGATCGGAAAAGATATTGATAAAAATAAAGTGTCACGTTTTTTATGGCCTGCGGTGTACATTGCATGTACATTAGAAAACACGTCTCATTTCATAATGTCGAAACAGTATGCCGGGACTTACTCCCACACTGTTCAAATCACTGATTCAGAAAACATTACACCACAATCAGCATCACAGCTGGTAAGCTGGTTATCAGAGACTCAAACCTGTACTAGAAGTTTTACAGCATACAGCACATTAACAAAAACAACCGATGGAAAACAATGAATAGAACAGCTGAAAGCAACAACATTAGAGCACGTTAACCAAACTCCACTTAGTCGTTTTCTCTCTCGTAAATTATACTTAATATTTCTGCACAAGAATTACACCTTTGTACAGACCAATCTACAAATTCACAGATTTCCAACATTCCATGAAAACATTCCAGTAAAACAAGCAGCAAATAATACTGCAACAGCTGAGACAGCATCATTAACCATGCAACGTCCAGCTATTTAACAGAACCCTGAGCACACTTACTAAAACAACAGTTCAAATCATCTCAAAATCAAAATAATTCTCATAATTTAAGTACTTCCACAATTCCATCAGCATTCGTACCAAACTGGACTGGGCTGAAATTTGCCGAAAACTGTGTACCATGGCCTAGCTTATATTGCTTATCAGCTTCTACGTTACGTTTTAAATTGTTCTGAAACATGAGAAGAAGCCATGTTCAACTGTTCATACTGCACAAGGTGCAGAACAAACATTCTACGATGAAGCCATAAATTAAGTGTTCAAAGTCACGCAGCTTCACATACTGGAATATTAAATCACAAGTTTGTTAACAAATGGATAACAAAGCAAGACCAACGGAGACGATGTGCACTGTTCAGCATTGACACAATATTCACCATCATATCACACAAGCACAGTACAACAGATAACAAAACAACACGACGGCTGGCAGGCAAAATAAGCTCGCTGGAGTTGGAAATCTCTCTACCCCAAGATGACAGCTTCAATCGATGTTAAAAGCCATCGACATCAGTTGCGTTTTTCATTATCTAACATGGCACTGCTGTCAGGTGCCGGTGGCAGAACTGCACTAAAACGACTCAGTAGAACTGACGATATAATGCCAATTATCATGGTCAGACAATGGCAGGATCTGGTCTACCACTGTGCATTAATTCAAGAATTAGGGGCATCATCGTGGATTGTTATATCGACCACTTCCTGCTAGGCGATGAAAAATGCAACTTGTATTCGCAAATGCTACACGTCAATGCCTCTTTCACTACTGCTAACGACCGTGTTGCCCTCGTCTGTAACTGCAATCGCTGGACCAAACATCGCCAGCTGCTGACGGCGTATTGGTAATGAAGCTGTTTTACGGACACGACTCTTTCTACCTTCGCTCATGGTCGCTGCACGGTGAACGGGAAAGGAAAAGCCGGCTTTGCGCACGGAGATTCTCAGGTTACCGAGTCGCTGCATGGGGTTGTCAGCCGACGTTAGACTGCTCAGGTGCGCTGTGTATCCATCCGCTATCATCTAAAACCAACGATCGTTTATTATTTTCAGAGCTGAAGAAATTAACGATTAATCACAAAATAACTATTAAAATCTTTTAACGAATGACAACATTTTAATCATTAAATTTTCAACTAAAGTCACATCTTCAAGAAAGAATTATAAAATAGGTACAATAACAGGTATCTAATAAATGATAACCACTTTCTCGAATATCCCAAAAAGTGTAATCATTTTTGTCTGTATAAACACTAGAAAAATTAAATGCCTACTGATTGTGTCTCAGTGCATTTGTGAAAAATGATAGCTAAATATTTTTATCAAGTTACTAAATAAAAGCATGCACTTTCTTGCACAATTGCCACTGTTAGCTTTAATCAAAATAATAAATTAATTGTCAACTTCCATTAATTGACTGTTACTTATTTTTGAGCTGTCACTGATACAGCTCCTTAGATATACTCGAATTTGTTGCAGAATCCAAATTATGTGTGTATTTCTCTGTGGCCACATGTGCTTAGACATCTGCCGGTTGAACGCGTTACTGCAGCAGACCAGCCGACCCAGCGGTGTGGCTAATGCCCCATGCTTAAACTGTCGCTTTTTATTGGCAATCGCATGACGCACCCTTGTCGCTGCACTGATGCTGCAGCTATCATGACATTCTTTACCGACATCTATCATCTCTGTTATCATATCCAGTCTGTCATCAGCGGTCACGGTGTCTGGATTTGAGCAAGTTTCGTCCTCTATCGATCGAGCCACAATTTCTGTTAATGGTTTGCGGACGAGGACAACAGATTGGTGAACTCCTGTCCTCGTCCGCTTGGCTGTAGCTGCCCAGTGCTGTCAACAACTCACTTCGACCGCCTATCATGATGCTTGCAGCGAAAGTGTTAACTGCGAAATACGAAAGCGCGAAATCTGTCCAAGTGTAAAGTGCGAAACAAAGTGCGAATGTTGCTCGCATTTTTTATTTCGCAGTTTGCCCTGTCTCACTGCAACGACTGATCAGCCAACTGACGTGTCTGATTAATTGTCATTGGCCTAGTCTATCTATAACCTGCAATCTTGTTTATTTATTTATTCATTCATTTCTATTGTGATCAGTGACAGCTCTTTCTAAAGCTATTAGCTTGTTTTCGTATTTTCAATATCCCAGCACTAGAGACCACTAAAGGAGACCACTGGGACGTCCTCGTATTACATGGATGAAAACCATTCAGCAGGATCTGAAATCCAGCGACCTCAATATGGACGATGCAGCTGACCTGGCTCAGAACCGTCCACTCTGGAGATTGATGTCTACGTTCGGCCCTAGGCACCCTTAGTGGTGCTTGCCAGAAATGATGATGATGAGCACTAGTGAGGCTCCTCCTGTCTTAGTTCTGTTTAAAAACAGTTTTTGTTCTTTTGGTTCTATGTCAAATTAAACCGGCAGCTTTCCTGTCAGTTTTCAGTTGCAAATTACATATCACATCGTATCACATGGTGGAAAATACACATATGCCGACATCATTTTATGTGCAGTTATTAGAAGCTCAGAAATCTACAAATATATCGCAAAATGGCTGCTATGACAAGTGTAAAAAAGATGCCGAAAGATAACGTACAACGGCTTCTTTGCGATGCTTCTTTGCTACTTTGCCAATGATGTAGATCTGCTCCGGCTGCAATCCAATTGCCTGATAGACTGCAATATCTTTGCTTGAACCGTACGCCACGCAAATATTCAGCTGTGCCTGCAAAACAGCAACGCTTGGTTCTGTTGACTTTGCAACAATGTAACAAACATTCACATTCATCAGTGTTACAGCATCACATAACTGCTGCCAATAAAGTAAAGCAAAAAAGTGGTTATATTTTTGCATCTGCTAAGTTTCGTCAGCTGGATTATGAAACAAACTGTGAACAAATTTTGATGAAATTTTGGGGAGGGTTGGACCTTTCCCAAAAAAGAATTAATTAGATTTGGATTCTTTTGTGTATTCTGGATCACTATACAAGAGGAATCTTTACTAACTATGTGATAAAAAAATCAAATAATCAGTTCTCGTCTTGTGGAATAGAATAACAAACACTACAACTCTTCATGTATTCATTCACAAATTCATCTGAGCAGCGGAAGCATGGTGAAAAGTGGGCAAGGGAGCAACCCCCACCTCCTAAACTAAGTTAAGCCTAATAGAAATTTTTCTTCTATCATTTGAAGAAAACTATCTTCCAATAATAAAAAAAATCTGGTGCTAAAAATCCCCCATTTTGTAGACATTTAGCAGCAAAATTATAACTTTGTTGAAAAACAGCATCTTCCTGGAAGTTTTTTAGCCTTCCCCCAAAAAACTTTTTAGGCCACAATGCTGCTGCCTTTCAGTGGTCTGTTATCAGCTCAAAACAGAGCAACCGGTGCGCACGGTAACATACTTCCTGAACGAGGTTGCGCAGGTAGTTCGTCTTCTGGCGCAGAGGCTCAGCGGACAGACCGTCCATGAATGCAACCATCCCATGTGGAAAGTTATGCCGAGCCAGCCAGCTCACCACTATTCTCTGCTGCATGTCAGGACGAGCCGTCACATAGATTATCAGATAGCCAAGCTCGTGCCAATGCCTAACAAATAACAGCAGGAAATGATAAGAAATCACTAACGACAACAGAAATGAATAAAAATAACAGTAACAATGGCTTTGGTAACCTTCGGATCAATTAACTCTTCCGGCATTTCATTCCTCACCAAGCGGGGCGAAAGACTGACAGATGCAAATAGATTCATTAGGTCGAAGAAACTTACAGTAATACATTCATCAATTACGACCAAATAATTGTTTGTAACTCAACGTTTCGACTTCCACCGGAAGTCTTTGTCAAGAGAATGAAAACAATCATTTCTTCTTCCAGTTCTTGGCACAGTAAATGTGACGAAGACTTCCGGTGGAAGTCGAAACGTTGAGTTACAAACAATTTTTTGGTCGTAATTGATGAATTTATTACTGTAAAGACTGACAGATGTTTCAGGAGACTAACAATAAGCTACATATCTTTTTCCAATGAGTCTCTCTAGGGTCCATTACTACAATTCGGTTTTCTTCTAAAGAACAACAACAACTACAACAACAACAACAAGCCTCCAAACTCCACATAATTCAAGTTGTTGTAAATTTGCCATAAAACATGCTGTGCAACAAGGTGTAAAAAAAATCCACAATAAATCAAAAAAAGACAACATACAAGTGCTTCTGACTCTAACGACCAAATGCGTCAAAATTTCTACAGCCTGTCGTACAACTTCTTGTCCAACGAGTAAATCAAAGCAATGGAATTTGAGCTATAACCAACCTGACAACATCGACCGCTCCTGGCCGTACTTTGGGGTCTTTGCCCATGATGGAAACGCTTGCAGTGAAGGATCCGTCAATGCTGAACACTGCGGCATCAGTGTGGGCTGGCAGAACTGTCAGGTAGAAGTCACAGCAGGTATGATCGCCTCTGCACACATCACAACGTATATGGTGATTTAGTGGCATGATGAACTTACGATCGAAAAGTCGGGTGCGAGTGGTTACAATAACGATGCGACAGGTAAACACTCAGCGTGGTCGGAGTCAAAGGACCCTTAAAACGGAGTTGTTATGCTCCGTTGGACGCTTCTTCACAATCACATAAGCATAAACTATCACATATGCAACATAAGCAACAGTACGGTAAACTCAGCCGTGCGGGGTAAATAAATTGAGTATCGACCTGCTTGGCTATAACATTAACCCCTTGACTGCTATCATGACGACGTGCGTCGTCACGATATGTGTATTGCGCCCGGCTGCATGACGACGCACGTCGTCCTAAACTATATATGCCGGGTTGCCGTGCAGCAGTAGCCAATACATCATAGTTTAGCAGTGGCGACTTCAAGTACTTGGCCACGCACACTAACCCACTTTCAATCAATAGCAGCGCTGGATCATGCGGTCACCCGATGACGCTGAATGTTGATGCAGGCTGCTGCAGCTGACACAGATCTAGTGTTGGCCTGCTGTATTGTGCATTTATAAACTGTTTTGCGAGATGATGTAACTATGATTAGACGAAGATTCTGTTGTCATGGCAAGCAGAAAGCTTACGTATACTGCTGCGCAAGTTTTACAACAGTTGGCAGACTCTGAAAGCAAGATTTCTGTGAATGATGTTGCACTGGAACCATACACTACGCAGTCTGAAGATTGGCCCGTCTCACAGAAAAACATTTTTTGTCTCATACGCCAGAAACTGCCAAAGGTCCAAAGAAGAATTTCTTTACCAGACGCTGCCGTGTCTGTCACAAGAACGGACTACGTAAGGAAGTCACATACGTGTGTGAGCAGTGTCCATCTCATCCGACATTGTGCCCAGCGCCTTGCTTCAAGCTGTATCATACAAAAAAGACATAGGGCCTACTGGCAGCAGTAACTTGGTAGTCTTGGTGAATTTTATTTGACAGTCAAGTCATTTCTGTAGTTGTGCTTTGCATTACTGTTCAGACAGTCATTGTTATGCCGAAACCTGTTGTACTGGTAGGTCTACGCATAGTTGGACAATGGGCGATTTTCGGTTTTTCGGTTATTACATATCGCAGATAGATGCAGAAATTTTTGTTGGCTGTATATATGCAAAACATCAAGAAAATTTCTGCATTTTTGGCATATACTTTTGTAAATAATAGCTAGAAATAGTATGCAAGTAATATGCACCCTCTCTTCTAACACTCATATTACCCCCAATATAGCCCGTAGCACAGCACCATTCATTTCCGGTAGCAGTCAAGGGGTTAAGTACCATAAGTACTCTTAGTTACTTAGTTGGACTGATGCAGTACCATAGCTGTGCCTTTTTTAGTCCTAAATTTGAATTGAAGTTGTTTGACAGATTCTTAGCACTGTGTGTGCTTGTGCTGATAGTGGGCTACAATCTGCTTGCGGCTTCCTCACAGTACACTGAAGACGGTCATAGGAGGACTGTTGGCTGAGTTGAAGCGGCTGCAGCTCAAAGTACCGGCACTTTCTGTGGCATCGGCAATCAGCGATCGTCTCAGTTGCCTTATAATCAACGGCAACAGTCAGACAGAACTCGGTGGCAGCGTCGTTGATCGAGCTCTGATGTACAGTGAGCTGGCTCGCAGGGAAACGTTTACAAAGTGGCCCCATGGCAACTACAAGTATGTACTGATAAGTAAACCATGCCTAATCGATCAATTCACATGATGTACATTATAAGTTTATTGCAGTGAGATACTTCTTTCATTTAACTTTTGTTAAGTCAGTCTTAGGTGATCATAGTTGAAACATAGCAACATATGTTTTATTGTGCATGAATTTTGGCCATATTTTTAGAGTTTATGATTTAAAAGGTACTCATAAGTTTTTTGAAGTTATCAGAATTTTTGACATATTTTATACATTATTATGCAGCAGCAGTTTGAAAAATTGCAATGTAAAAAATAAACTTAGCTTTGAAAAGTTGACATTAAATGGTGAGTTAAAGACAAATAGCAGTGATAATGGCCTGGTTGTTTTGCAGATGGGCATTGCCAGAGCCAATGGCTCAGGCAGGATTTTACTATCAGCCGAGCTCAACGGGTGATGACAGGGCAATGTGCTTCACGTGTAACGTTTGCCTCGTCTGCTGGGAACCTACGGACGAGCCATGGTCTGTAAGCCAGCTTTTGTGTAATTGATGACTGTTGGGTAGCAGATATTATTTGGCCTGTTCTGTTAGATTGTTGGTGGTGTTGTTGGCACGAGCTAATACAGACTTATCTTGTTATTGGTGGTAGTTTATCAGTATAAATACTTTGTTTTACAATATTTTAAAACAACTACATAATACATATTTCTTCTTTTGTGATTGTTGTTCTGTTTTCATCAGTGTTGCAATTAATGCATAAGTGCAATATTTCATTATACTTAGCAGCATTCACATTTGATTAATGCTTTGATGTTCTTTGTCAGGTCTGAGCATGAACGTCATTCTCCACAGTGTCCGTTTGTCAAAGGCGAATTCACTCAAAATGTTCCATTATCTGGTAGGTGCAACTGCATTTAGCTGGTGAATATTTGTAGTCAGTTGTAGGCCTACCTGTTTACCAGTTCTAATAATAGAACCTTTCTGTGTGTCAGAAAGTGTTGTCAGCACTCAGCAATGCAAGATATTTAAAGTCATTACACGACTGATACATCGTTTCAGTTTATATGAAAAAGTGTGTTTTATAAGTTTCTGTCTTTATATGCAACCAGTTTGTTATTAATAAATAAGTATAGATGGAACATTCTTTCATTTTTTATCAATAAGTGATGTAGAAAAATTACATGCATTCTCTGATTATTGTGCAGTTACTTGCGCTACGGAGCCAGCCCAGCGACATGGCATCAATGATGAACAGGTCGGATATTTGCTTAGTTTTTCACAATTTTAGCATACTGGTACTAATTTAAGCAGATTTTATGAGACTGGGAGTTTCCCGTATCAGGAAATATAATATCACATAAATGATGGAATACTTTTTTAGCAAAATTTGTGAATGTATTTTCACTGGCATTTTTGTATATCAGCTGTTCATACTTTATAGTTTTGTAGCTTTTTTCATTTGAATGGGTCTTCAGTTTAAGCTGTATCTAAATAGCCCATTAGATTTGCTAATATAGAACTTTTGTTTAATACACATTAATTATGTTGTTAAACTAATGATGAATATTTTTGCAAGTTTGCCTTTCAATAATGTTGTTTGAAATTTGTTTATAATTATTTTACAGTTTGCGCAGTGGCTGTGTGTTCCTGTACATTAGATTGAATGTGTGAGTACGACCACATCTCAGCATCTGATAGCAACGTCAACGCTTCATGGAAACATCATTGTCTGGGACGTTGAAACACATCTGAAGGTCTGTAAAGAAGTTTTTGATAGTGCAGGCTGATCAGTGCTTATACAAAAGCAAAAAAAAGGTACATTGTGATCTTGTTTGAGGCTGATGTGTATCTTGTTGTCGCTGTTGCTGACATTTACTAATTATGTACTTTGTTGGCTCTCAAGCTGCAAGCTATGTAGTGATTCTGAAATTCAAGCAGCATGTCTGTGGGCTGTATCTGGCTTTGCACTTTGCGAGCATGTCGCCTAATGGCTTGTTTGTTTGTTAAAGGTCCGTGGACGCCAAAATTAACATACACATTTTATCCACTTTCTTGAAATTGCAGAATTTTCTGATAAATTTGACAGTACTATCGACGTCTACTGTTTTGTCAACACGGATGAATTTACCTTTGAAGTCGACGATCTACAAAAACGACGTAGAAAACGCACCACCATGATGTCCTGTGGTGACGTCATGAGTTTACCCTATAGATGTCATGAATATTAATGTCCTAGCTTAGAATGATGACGTTGGCTAGGATATTAATATTCATGATCTATATGGACCAGGGTCATGACGTCACCGCGGGCACTGATAAATTAGAATATTTCGCATAATGTAACGTAATGCCGCATTTCGTTTGAAATCACACATTAATTAATTAATAGGAGCTCAAATCGACATATTATATATGCGAGGTTGAATGTCTAATTTAAATCTACAGAAATTGCGCGAGTAAGTTTGACCGTGGCCATGGACCTTTAATTGTGCAGTGTATGCTAAAGCTCGTGTTGTGCTTTGTCAGAATGCAGTTGTTGTGAAGTTGATGTGATTTTTTACAGAAGCACATGTCGTTTATGGTTGATCTGCAAGATACTATTATCCTCGCTGAGTTGAATCGTGTTATATTGGAAAAGCAGCTTGCACAGCTTGAACCTGCTTTGGACGTTAGGTATGATTATTGCTAAGACTTCTATAGACTGTGGATTTTAATTTTTTTAGATACTAGCTATAGATATCAGGTAGTTAAAATTGTTCTGATCTAGATTTTCTCACATTGGAGTTATAAATGTAATTCAGTTTACTGAATGATAATTCTGCCTGAGAATGGGTGCTGTACACAGATCAGAGCTACGTTTTAGTCGTCACGCCTGAGTGGAGTGAGATTACATGGCAGTTGTAAAACTCCAGACACTGCAGTGACAGATAGGTGACAAAAGTAGATTATGACATAAGTTGACATTCTGTTTGCTTGCTTGCTTGCTCACTTACCTACATCGTTTCAGTAACTAAGCTGCAGTTATTGACGTATTAAATTTAATATATTTGATCTAGTATGAATACTGTGAAAATGGTGCATTACTGGAGAACATTTCTTGTCATGAGTGCTCAGTTAAGGCTGTTTGGTCCTAATGTTAGAGATGTTAGTATTAAATTCATTTCAGTTTGATTACAACTGTTTCTGATTGTTAATTGATAATTCTGAGTGTTGTTGACAGTGTGTCCACTAGTGATGTTACAGTTGCCTCAGAGATGACTGCTGACCCATTACCAACATCATCATTGCGGCCCATGCCTCTAGTCGCTAACAGTAAGTCGCATTATTTAATTAGCCATCGTGATTCATGATTTACGGTTGGTTTTTAGTTCTTGATCAGTCAGTCAGCCTAGCTCGTAATATTCGTGATGTCTATGCCTGTGTGAGTAATTCATCTGTGATCAGCATCGTCTAATAACGGCTGTCATTACTAAGCAATGAGTGAATGTAAACTGGTGGTTATACTTAAAACTAAAAGAATAAGAAACCAGCCCTTAGTCATTTGAAGTTTTGGTTTGGTCATGTACTTGATGTCACAGTTATTAGTGCACATTTTAGTTGCTTGGATGCTGGACAGGAAGAGCAATTTGTCTTCTCTGTGGCTTTTGTTAGCATTTAGCTGGACTGATAGAATTCATTTCATACGTTGCCATAGTACTGAGCAACTACAGAAATAGTATTTTTTGTCGATTTTGTTATGTGATGATCTCAACCTTCGCATTTCTGACATTAGGAGCAAACAGTCATTTCCTCATCACATCATTCACTGGTGGCAAAAGTTTGGAGGAAATTAATCAATGCATGCCATACATGTTGCAGAAATGGCATCCCATTATGGATTGTCACGTGCCCCAAGAGTGTCCAACAACAGGTTATTTGCCTTGAGGTGCTTAAATCTGGCTCTCGTTGCTCATTTCCACAACCAACAAGAGATGCTTTTTTTGTATAAATTGTTCATTCACAGAATGGTTGATTGTATGATGTAATGGCATATGATGTATTACATACTATTGCATTGTGTAATGTGCAGTATTGCTGATTATGTTTTTGTAGGGGTTGGTTCGTCGTCGGAGCTGTACGTGTCGGCAGTTAGCGTGCTGGATGATCCACAGCAGCTGATGGAGGCCTCAGTGCTCTGGCAGGAGCCGAGTAACTCATTGTCAGCATTGGTGGTGGCAGCAACCATATTCACCGATGTCTGTATGAGTACAGATGAGGTGTTGCTTGCCGCGGGCTGCGGTGGATTGCCAACAGCTGGTTGGTCGACAGACAACAGCAACGTGCAGGTGTTGAACAGGTTGAATGAGGCACTGCGGGTGGCCGAGCCATCAGAACCATCCTCATCCATTCTCGGCAGTCTAATGAACCACAGCCCACCAGACGTCCACCATGTTGCCACTTGCCTCATTGTCTACGATATTCCGCAGGCGAAGCTGTTGCCCGGTGCAGCATGTGTGAATGTTAATACAAAGCTGAAGACTGTGAGTGGACCGGTGATGACTAGCGGTGGCGGCATTTCCATTTCTCTGGTGCCATCGGGAGGTGGAAGCAGCAATATCGGTGGAGGTCCTACATTCACTGATGTGAAAGACTTAGATAACAGCGATGACGACTACGATGTCCAGATCATTGGCGTGACGCCAGCGATGTCTCCACCGAAGATGTCTTACGACGCTAGCAATATCAGCGGAGTTGGTGGAAGTGGGAAGGTTTCCCCAGGCAGAGATACAGCAGAACATCTGAGTGGTAGTGAAGCAGGTATGGTGATACAGTGTGTTGTTCTGCCGTGCACAGCACAGTACGTATCATGCTTTCTGCCGACAGCGCATGGCGAGCGTGTTTTTGTTGCGACCGCCCCGCTGTCTGCAGACACACGACTGGACCACGCCTGGCAGCGTCATGGCGGTGGAGCTGCATCTGCCAGAGATGGTACCACAGCTCATCTGTTTGTGTTCAACGTCGTTGTGAACAGTGGGGTAGTAATGCTCGAGGATACGCCACATCTCTCATCCACTGTTGCTGATGCTAACAATGCCGTGATCTTTGCCTCGCTGTTGCCGACTGATGTTGGCCAGTCGGACGAGTACGATTCAAACAGCAACGAGCAGACAAGCACGGTTGTAGTTACAACTCTTGGTGGTAGCATTCAGGTCATCTCCCTCGCTGACTTGTCTGTGTTGAGTGTGATATCCGGTGATAAGTACAAAAGTGCCATCTACTGCTGTGGGATTGATAGACTCTGTGCGTGCACAGCCAACAGTAAACTGCACTTTTTCACTATCAGCAAGTCAGATGCGGCTGCGACGGACGAGTTGGATGACGTTGATGCACTGATGTCAGTAGCTGCTGTTGATGATGTCAGGCCTAACAGTGACACTGTGATCAGTAGTTCGACATCTGCATCACCATCGGTCAGGTCCACTGCTGCAAGGCACAAACTAGGTATTGCCTTCAATTTTCTTGCTCTCGTGGCTGTTATATTTTGTTGCCATCCTAACAGGCTGCATTACAGGCCGGGCCTAGTTTATCCATTTTTCCATCTGTCTGTCTGACCCAAAGTAAACAAAACAAAAATATGTAGTCAGCAGCACCAGTGGACTATAGCACTGTGGACTACATCACTGTGCCCGCAATTGGAGTAGGATGGCCAAGCCAGCAGTATGCCATGCCACATATGTGAACAGAGATCAAGAAAAGGACTACACCTTCACAAAGGACTCTGCTTTCACGTTTTTGTACAGGATGACATACACCAGAGTTTGGCATGGTATCGCAACAGAATAACGAGAAACCAAGACCAGCCTGAACCGGCCACATGTCAGCGATGTGGTCAGGCAGAGTAGATGCTGGTACACTTAATGATTGAATGTCCGGTATTGGTAGATGCACGCGGCCACCATTTCGATGAGGATGATCCTATCACTTTTCTGTTCAGTGAACCCAAGTTAGCACTCAGTTACCTGAGGGATGCTGGCCTCACCGATCTGGTCGCGTATGATCCTTGATTGAGTGCCAGAAGAAAACAACAGCAACTAGTCAAACCAAAATTAGTGTAGATGTTTTCCAGTGTGCCAATTTTTGGTTTGTAATGTAAGAGGTCAGTGTGGATGGCAACATATTATGCAAGCACTGGGCAGACATCTTTGCTGGTTGTTAGTGTTGTGCAGTGTAGTGGTTATAGGCAAATGGATTGATTGTGGTATTTTAGTGTTACGATATGAGTTAGTAATAAAAGACTGGTTAGCAGGTAGCATAGTGAAGCATTTAAATATTCTTTGCTTAATTTGCAGAAATATTCATCACCCCTGAAATTCTGCCAAATTTGACTGTAACACATGGATTTAACATGGATATTTGAGCTTGTATAACTAACGCTGTTTATTGATGGAAAGGCGCATAATATGCCAAAAGTTTTGAAATTGTCTACAGAAGTGTACAACTTGCATGTCTCAGCATTTAAATATTCTTTGCCTGATTTACACAAATCTGCCCCACCCCGAAAGTCATGCTAGATTGGCAGTAATACATAATTTAAA
>Ga0209454_1000562_pt1 | contig 19940 bp, 17 predicted proteins | sample WorMetHERISLAND1_2_FD_187400 | JGI IMG/M metagenome (GOLD analysis project Ga0209454, IMG submission 187400) | Marine gutless worms symbiont microbial communities from Max Planck institute for Marine Microbiology, Germany - Olavius geniculatus... | ecosystem: Host-associated > Annelida >... | reverse complement strand
ACACTGACTGTGTGTCAATGTGCTGCTGAATAATATCACCTTTTGTAATTTTTGCTGTTTTCGATGTGCAAGTCCTTAAATGTTGCCGTTAACAAGTGTATAAACTGATGTTTTGTACATTTATATCTTTTATGCATGCGTTGCATGTGAATGAATGCAAGTGTTCGTAGATACGATGTAGTAAATGATTAGGCCAATCACAAAATTCAAAACAATTAGATTCAACATGGTAAGGTGCCATAAACTTCTAGACCATGCTACGTATAATAGTTTACAAACATATTATACTAAAACTGCTTAAAATCCCAAAAAAATAAAACGATAAAACAAAAAGCAGATCGTCTGGTCACGTGGTCGACGTACGTTGTCGTAAAACGACCGACTAAACGGAAATGTTTTTAGTTTACGCCGAAAAGATGCAACTTAGATAATGTTGCAGTGGTGATGTCGCCTAGCAGCAAGTTCCACAACCTGCTAAGGTTTAATTCCAGGCGCCCATGTAGAAACGGACAGAACACAGTCACAGGAGTATGATGCCGAATAGGTAGCTGTGAGATTGCTATGACATGCGCAGGTCGAGCGTCTCCGCGATGCCGCAGTCGGAACACGACGTCGACGTCACTTACATCACCGAGAGAATTATTTGTAAGTTTTGTTTTTTTAAAGTTTTTGATTTTACTTTATTATCGAGTTGTTTCGCCATCTTCTTTTCCGCCGTTGACGATCAGCTGCGGTGTTGGTAGGCTACTCCACCATGTCTCGAAAAACGTGTGCCACATTTTTTCAATAACTCAGTAGAACATTTGCCGCTTTCAGTAATTTTTGGCATGCAACGTCACGACGAAGCTTGACGTGAATGACTGCAGTTTTGCCCAACTCACCATAATACCGTTCTACGCTACGTGGTGCAAGTCGTTGTTCATGCCGTTTACAACATTGAGTTCATAGTGGGTAGCGCATCCATCAGCTCAGAAATGATTAACTGAATAGCAACAAACACAACTGGCAATTATTGTTTCTCAAAAAGTCACATCACTTTTATTACAGCATTTTCAGAGTGTTACTGTCTTCCTCCAGCACGAACGCAAGCGCGTAGACGTTGACGCCATTCTGCAAAAGCATGTTCAGTAACGGTGCGACTCAAAGCAGCTCACTTACTGTTGATGCATAAATTCAGTTCGTTGACGTACGATCTACGACCTTAAATAGAACACGATTTGTGAACATTAACTAACAAATTATCAACGATTTTGAGGTCTCAGAGATTTTCTGAGCCGACGCATGCGCTGCTCAGTCTGAATTCATTGTTATAACTACGACTTCTGCATTTTAAAGGTAGTGTAGCGACAGTATTAAAGTGGGTTGGGCGAAACTACAGCCATTTACGTCAAGCTTTTTTTATGAACTTTCAACTGCGAAAATTATCAAAATTCGTCTTTTGTTCACAGAGTTATTCCGAAAAATAAAAGTGGCATACGTTTTTTGAGACATGATGAGTATGTGTGGTCCGGGTGTGTGTCATATAGCGGTGCTGTTCGCGGCTGAAGTCAGAGAGTCAGAGCGTCGAGCTTGCTGGAGTCACATCAGTCAAATGCTGCATAACAAGCACCCCGACAGCTGCCTGGTATGTACTGCGGGTCTACTTAACCCTCCACCTTTTTGTAAGTGACAGACATTGTGTAATCGTTGTAGCAAAAACGTTCTGCAACAGTTCTGTGTACTCTTTTTGAGTGACCGTCATGCTGAGGGTGCTGCAGCATTCAGCAAGAAAATTATATGAAGTGAAAAAATTGACCAAATATATTCAAAAGCAACATTATTCTTGAAAGCATTTTGTAAGCAGTCAGTATGTTATGAGTAGGCCTATGTGTTTATCTTGCGGGACATTGTGATAAGAGCGCTCAGACTGGTGTATTTAAAACTTTCTTTTGATTTGTTATAATATTGTTCTAATAAATAAATAATTCTTTCTACGTTTTTGTCAAAGCTTTGCCTGTAGTGCTTCAACACTAATGGTTGAATATTTTGCATGATTTCTATCACGTAAAATGTTATCTCTGATTGACTTTCTTTGTACTTTTACGACCTATGTGATACAGTGATATTTAGCTTAATCTGTGCTGACCAGATAAAATAGGCAACTTATGGAACGAAAGCAGAGAGGGAAAGAGTTTGCAGTTATCCTAGCAAAAGTTCTGTAACAATAATCTGTACACATTAGGCATCTGTACTGTGACTAATAATACTTGTTCTGAATAATATTTTTAATAATGCTGTGCTAATTTTTGTGTTTTTATTGCGTTATTATCTACAGATAATTAATTTATCTGAGAGAAGTGACATGATACACAACTCACCACACAAGGTCTGTGATATGTTTGCTTCAGACTTGCACTAGTCTCCAGATTGTGCTTTTTATGTCGATGTTGCTGTTGTACAGAATGGCACTTGCGTTTGGCTGCAATGTGTAGGCCTATTATAATCATAATCATACTAACTTAATGCTATAGGCTATGCTCTACAAATGTGAGGCTGATAGTTCATTGCAGTGTTAAGTCAGTTGAGAAACAAGTGAGTTTTGATGGCTTTGTGAAAAGCCAGAGCAGAATCAGTGTTACTACTGTGGAAAGGAATCAGGTTTTTGATTTTTAAACCACAGACGGAGAAGGCGCGCTTTCCAAACACTGGGTCTATGTCCTCGTGACAACAGCTGAGTATTGATACTTTAAGCTGCGTCCAATTTCAATGTCATTAATCGACTAAAAGTGCTGGAAGTGTGTGGACACATAGAGTAAGAAAGATTACCGTTTTTGCATACCATGGGCAAATTTTTTTCCACTATAGGCCTATTTGAACTTTCTGTGATCTTTCTGATCTTTCGTATACTCGAGTCATGAGACGAACAGACAGAGAGAAGGCAAAGCATTATGACTAATGCAACATGTTCAGTGGAAGGGTCGCATAACAGTACTGATGGATTGTGAGATGATGTAGGTATTGGACTTTGGATGGCCGGACACGTTGGCGCCGCCGCTGGAGCGCCTGTGCAGCATCTGCAAGTCGATAGAGTCGTGGTTGAATGAGAGCGTCAGCAATGTAGTCGTACTTCACTGCCGGGTTGGACTCAGTCGACTCGCTGTTGTCATCGCCGCCTACATCGACTATTGCAACGTCTGCACCAGGTACACTGTGTGCCATAAAAAGATGTCACTGTTACTTTTTGATTACTTTCGTGAAACATTGGCCGATTTTAATAATTTTTGGCATGCAACATCAAGAAGAAACGTGACGCAAATGGCTTTGGTTTTGCCTACCTCACCTTGGTACTGTCGCTACACTACTTTGTGAAATGCAGAAGTCGTAGTTTGGCCATGTAGAACAATAAATTCGTACTGTGTACTGTGTGTAGTGCATGCGCTGGCTCAGAAATGATTAACTGAATAACGACAAACACGACTGGCAATTATTGTCGTCCAAAAAGTCAAACGTAGGCCTATCATATCACGTCATCTTTATAACAGCATGTGCTCAAAATGTTCTCTTTCAGCACGAACTCAAATGATAGACGTTGACGCCACTCGCCAACAGCACGTTGAATAACTACGACGTTACTCAGAGCAGCTCACTCGCTGTTGATGCATCATTTCAGTTTGTCGATGTACGATCTTCAAATGAAAATGAAGCAACAGATTTTCAATGATTTTGTGGTTTCAATAATTTTCTGACCCAATGCATGCGCTACCCAGTATGAATTAATTGTTGTAAACGGCCAAACTGCCACTTCTGCATATTACAAGGTAGCGTAGCGACAGTATTAAGGTGAGGTGGGCTAATGGGCAGTAGTCATTTACTTCAAGTTTTTTCTTCGTGTTGCTGGCCAAAAATTATTAAAATCGGCCAATGTTTCATGGAGCAATTCAAAAAAATAAAAGTGGCACTTTTATGGCTCATGGTGTAGTGCATACAAAGTGCACCGTTAAAAATACTTTCTTAGGAAATTTTTTGTTCCAGCATTAAGCCAAACTTTCACATTTTTCTTCTTGGCTGTTTAGTTGCAGTGTGTGGAAATATTACTTTGTCAGTCCGGAATTTTTAAAGTGGCTTAAATAATACAAATTTGTGCTAGGTTCACTAAAAAGAGATAAGTTGGAGTGCAGTATGTTGTTCTTTTTATATTTTTAACCAACTTAAGTTGTTCTTGAAGTGATCAGGGCAAATACTGATGGCTTGTAAAATGTGCTTCTGTTATGTCTTTCACGTCATTGTTTTTGTACTGTTTTATATACTATGCCTGTACATTGTGCTGGAAAGCGAAGAACAGCGGCTTGATTACCTAGCAGTGAAGCATTTCTACGATGACAAACTACACGATTCAACTCAACCGTCTCAGCGACGGTCGGTTCATGCAATCTCTGTATAAACATGAGCTACAGCAGTCTACATACTGCTTAATATATAGTAGTAAAATAATGTATTTATCAGTTTTTGCTAATTCCTGTTAACCTGCATCTGCAAGGCTGTAAAAACAACGTTGAAACTGGGCAACTTTCACTGATAAGCCTACATTTCAGGTGTTAATTGTAATTATTAAATTTAGGCCTATATGCAACTTAGTGCTATCTATTAGCTTACTAGGCCTATCTGATTCAGCAAGATTCTTGATGTGCCCAGATATATATAGAGGAAGTAAAAAATGCTACGGCTTAAAATCTGCGTCTAACAGATATGATTCGAGTGCAATTTTATTTCGGTTTTGTTTTTATGCTTTTGATTTAGTTTAATTGTGTTTGTAGGCAGGCACCGTTTAACGTTTAAGTGAAACAAGGTTTTGAATGCTGTCCACAGCAAGTTCTGTTCCTTACACTCTTCGGCTTGATGATCGCAATTAAATCAATAAACTTTGTATGGTAAATAAGTTTTTATCTATGTGTAGACGTGTGTGTCTGCAGGTACGTGCATTACTTTGCGGGTCTGTTGTCGGCAGCAATTCGCATCAACAACAACCCGCTCTACCTGCAGCAGATCAGACTGCGCGATCTCTCAGGCCTCGCCACTTTTACCGTCGCCTCAGCACCGGCGCTTCGCTTCTTCATCAAGATCTATCAGAGCATGCAGCCCGTCTACGTGTCCGGCATCTAGTGAGTATAATAGGCTGTTACAGTGCAAGTGGATGATGAGACGTTAGAAACTGTGATGCAGCGGCGTCGATTTTTTGTCAATATTGGGGGTACCAGAAGGTCCAGGCGCAGTAGACGTCGAGAACGAGACGCCACAGACGTTGAGTGGAGCGGTAGACTTTTAGCAGTGGCGTAGCCAGAAATGTCAAAATTTTGGGAGGCCTCGTCCCCTTTTCTCTCCCCTTCCCTGCCCTTTTCGTCCCTTCCCTTTGTTTTAAACGTATGCAACGTTCAAGGTGCGCTCAGAAACCTATACCGGTAAACACAAGCAGTCAATCGCGCAGGAAAAGTCTGGGGGATTAGGGTCCTGGACCCTCTGGCTACCTTGGCTCCCCCACTGACTTTTAGCCTCACAGAACACTTCTGGTGGAACGATAGCGTAGCAAGCAAGCGACAAATTTCTAGCTTTTTTGCTTTCCGCCTGATATGATTTTAACAGTAAAGGATCGGGTCTAACACTTATTTTTGGCTACTTTGGCTATACAATAAGACATGCCCAACGACCGGCTGAAAGACAACCCCCACTTTTATGATGGGCATTTGCTTGAAAGTGTGAACATCCCTGAAGGAGAATATTCTGCAGCTGCAACTGACAGAGAAGAATAGGCCTAGCTACATGGCGACGACAGGTTCTTGAATGTTTTTGAAAAATGTTCTCTTTTCAGGCTCTGAGAGGTTCTTGAAAACCAAATTGGGTTTTAAAAGTTTTGGAATTTGATTTCAGAAGTTCTTGAAAGTTCTCGGAAATTTCTGGAATTTGCTTTCGCCCAAAACGGTGGCTACCCCGAGAATAGCACTAGAGCGTGGTCTGCATATTTCTACCAAGTTCATCAGTCTGTTATATCTCCGTGTATTGATGCTGCTGCAGTTCAACAGCTGGTACGGCGGGAACGTGCATTGAGATGGAGCCAGGTCTGCTACAGCTGCGTAGCGATGTACTGGTCAAGTGCTACGCAGTCAACTCTACCACAGTCAGCAGCAGTCAGCTGTCGCCGCGCTCAGACGTCAAACTGCTCTTCCGCTGCCAGTTCCACACCTCAGCACTGAGCAGCCAGTCTCTCGAGTTCACCGCTTCCGACCTTGACCTTGAGACGCCCGCTCAAGGTCATCGTCGTTCGCTGGAAGGACTTCGAGTCGAGTTCAACTTCTCGCCGACGGCTTCGACTGCGCGATGTGAGTTGTTGCTGTTGCATCTTGAAGATATCCAAATGGAACGTAAGCCACATGCATGCACTTTATTCCACCCAGCTGTGTCCAGGCCCGTCGAGGGGGTGGGGTAGGCGGTAAGCTACCCTGAGCCCCACCAGAATGTATCATTTTGAAAAGAAAAATTCAAAAATTTTCTCCCCAAAGGGGCCCCGTGAAAATGTTTGAGAACCCCACTAGAATGTTTCTCCGGGCCTCGCTGTGACTCGACGGGCCTGGCTGTGTCTCATGTAGGCCTGTGCTGCTGCCTCCAGCTTCATCTAGCTGTTCTTGATGCCTGCTGTCCACATTTCTTTCTCAGAATTTTTTTCACGGTCGCCTTTTTCTTCCGTGTCCTGCAGTAGGCCTAAGTTTTGTTGCATATGTAAGATTTATTTATTTTGTAGGTCGTTGTTTGATACAGATAGACTTGCAGGCACATGCACATATTACGATGGTTTCTGCTTAACCAACAATCTGCAATCATGCAATCTACATTAGCCTATCTGAAGTTACTTTGCAGTATAGGCTTACTCCTCGGGGATTGGCCTACCTTTTGGGATAGATGGTGGTTGTTTTTGCAGGCCAAATGACCAGTCTGCCTGATGCGGGCAGAGAACTATAAATTCTCTCTGTATATACCAGAGGCCGACAGACTTTCTCAAAACAGTTACACTGTGAAGTAGCCGGATTTGGAATCGAAAAGTTGGTTCTGTATAGGAGCGCTCTGATAGCCTACATCAACGTCGCCATGGCATAATCAGCTAGGCAGTCTAAGTAAGTCAAGTAATGCATAGGTCGTCGCTTGCTCCACTTCACCGTATTTTTTGTTTACGTGCATGTCCCCAAGTCACGCCTTTCTAGTCTGAGTGACGTGACGTCAATAGGCCTACATCAATGTGTGTAGGTGGGTGGCTGATCCATGACTGATATAAGCCTATTATAGGCTGCAGTTACTTGCCAGCGCACTGCGCCACTGAGTGAAATATCAAGTGTATGTTGAATCTCGCTTGCTGGCTGTGAATTAAGGTCCACAATGCAGTGTTTGTCGTATTTCAATTTCAGACAAAAATCTGTTGCCACTGCATGGCTTTGCTGTAGTAGGCATTGATTAGCTTTAATCCGTGTGCGGTTTTGACGGTTTTACCTTGACCATTTATTAGACTTCGTCATATGCTTATAACCGGTTTTGTCCATGCATCATGGGGTCAAATCCCCGACCCATTGGTAAATACACTCATGTACTCATGGGTAGGATACTTGTCTGTTTTTGAGTTCGTGTTTATTTATGGTGTTTGAATGCTGCTGCGTTATGTCCTCTGTTAGGCGCCTATACAGGATCTTAGCGGCGCGTAGCGATTTCGCAGTGACGACGTCGTCGTTGCCTCCGCGTTGCGTGCATTGCAAGCTTGATTTGTTGATCCTGTTTGATTTTGGCTACCAACTCTGTGCACGTTGCAGTAGTTCGTGCAGTCTGGATTTGTGAAAACATCTGATTTAGTGTTCAAGGTGCAATTAACTGTCGTCAACAGATCCGTCCACGTCCACGAACATCGCTTTGCATGATGAGTGCGATATGACACTGCATGCTGTCATCAACTCGTTTCGTCTCTGCTACTCTGAGTCTTTTTGACTTGTCATTAGATCTTTCTTGTAACGCTCTCCTATCTCTGTTTTATTTAGCCTATTATGCGCGGTCGTCCTATTAGACGCTGCAGTACTGGTCTTGTGGTCGCATGCCCGTCCTTCCGTCTGTTCGTCCACCTCTCCCGCATTAGCTTCTTGTAACTCGAGAACGAAAAGGCGCAGAAATAGGTCTACCAAAATCGGCGTGAATATTCCCATCGACAGGATTATAACGGCCGGTACATGTGCTAATTTTCAGCTGAAAAGGTCAAAGGTCAAACTTACCGGGTGTCAAAAGTCTGCAGAAAATGGCGCATAGGCCTACATCTCGCGTAAGAACGGCATGCGCGGTGGTTGTGTAAACGTGGAGTTACAGCTGAAACTCAAAATAAGTGAGTGCTGCAGTGCACATGTACGCGGACGGCCGCATTGTATCGGAACTGTGCTGGCGTATTTTTGGCAATCGTTTTGATGACGCGTTAGGTAAACTGTCATTTTGCTAATCAGCTTGCTTTCAGTGTTACCTGCGCGATTGACTGCTTGTGTCTACCGGTATACAGCTATAGGTTTTTGAGCGCACCTTGAACGTTGCAGTTGCGCGTCGTGATGTCGCTTTATAACGAGCCTATGATATTCATGGCTGTGCCGGTCAGCAGCAGCGCGTCGTCAGTGAGTCATCTATAGGCCTATACGACAGCTTTATCAAGTTCTCCGAGGTAGACACTATAGATATGAGGGCGAATGTCGTCTACTTTACGCCATTCACACAATGTGTACCGTTTGTGTGCAAACTGTGCGTGCAGGTGACCTAATAGCGACGCCGACGACGTCCGCGAGCAATCGCCTTTGAGTGACTGACTGCAGCAAGCGAGCAGCAACTAGTAAACAGGTTGTTGCCTTCGTTGGCGGGCCTAGGCCTACGTTTGACAGTGGCGGGCGTGGCACCCCTGCAGAGCAACTAGTGGGCTCGTCCCGCTTCTGCCTGCCTGCCATTGCCACTTGTTGCTGTCGGTGCTCGCTGTGCCGCTATATGATCGCTCGTTCTGATGTAGGTAGCCTATAGCTTAGGCTGCGCCGTGCTCACTCGCGTATGATAGCGGTTGTGTCATTTCGCCGGTAGCATCTGTGATTTACAGCAGTTCTGCGGACCTGCAGCTGTTGCTACCGTTCGCTGCGCATAAACCGTGGGCACAGAGAGTGATTACGGCGGTGCTGTAGCTGAACATTAGCTGCCAGTGCTGCTACAGTGAGTGTCCTTGCCGACTCACGGCCGGCCTGGTAAGTTGTCTGTCTGTCTGGTGGCTGTGGTGGTGGCATTGTTCAGATAGCGTTGCAGCTATCGCTGGCTGCTGCCAGTCTGTAGTCTGTACAGTCGAGCGGCGCTACTAAGCCGAGGTCGCTGCTGTTGTTTCGCTTGCCACGGTGGCATTTGAGAGATACACTACGCAGATAAAGCCTAGAAAGAGTAGCGAAGGAAGAAGCCGATTCGCAGTGCTCTCTCTAGAGTTCAGGACGATCTTTATCTGCCGTCGTGACTGCTGTCGTCATTAGGTTTGCACACAATGATGTATCTGTTTTTGTGACACGTTTTAGTTGCTGTCGACGGGTTATTTTTTGACACCTTTCGGCGCTGCTTTAGATGCTCGTATTGAGACGAATATGCCCTATAGGCCTTTTACTGAATTCATGTTAATGAATTGAATGAATGCGAACCGCTTGTCTGTTGTGTCTAAGCGCGTTGTGGCCTTACGCTACAGTCGTGGCCAGAAATTGAGACCCTTTTCTACGAGGATTGCAAAATTAATTTCAGTTGTTTCGACTTTAACGCCCAACGGTCTCGTTAACATCATAACATGTGATTGGGCGCACAGCGGTGAGAACAATGATTGATACGAAGTGTACAACTAGCAGTCGTCTTCTCGATTATTCCCATTCTGTCGCAACCATCTCGACATGTCGAGTTGGTTTGAGATCCGAAACTTTTCTGTGACATAGCCGTGTCGTGATTTGCATCCGCTTTTGCTGTAATGGAATTTGGGCTTTATAAACTGAATACAGAGGCCAGACAGCAGTCTGTTAGCACGCATTCCATGTGAGTGACTAACGATTACTGGCTATAAATGTGTATCACCGACGCGCTGCTTGTGTTCCATCGTGTTCGCCCGCCCCTGCCCCGTACCTGCAAAGTCTGCAACATGTAACTATTTTATTCAGTTGACCATTTATGATAGATCACTAAAAATGCCCTGTAACAGCCGTCGTCGTAGATATGCTACCTTATTACTGCAGCATTGGGTGTGGTTCTTTACTGAGTTAGGCATAGGCCTATATATTACATACCCGTAGGCCTATACAGGTCGCTGGAAGGTCAGACGTCAATGTAAGTTATGCGGCGAATCTTGTCTGACGTGGTATAAAAGCAGGCCCGTCGAGAACGGGGGTAGGGGAGGTAAGTTACCCCGGGGCCTCGCGACGTTTGTGGAGCCCGCCGTTGCTCAAAAATATTAAGTAGGCTACACCAGAATGCGCCGTTTTAAAAAGAAAAATTCAAAAATTTTCTCCCCAGAGGGGCCCCGCGAAAATGTTTCCTCGGGCCCCGCTGTGGCTTTCGACGGGGCTACGGGCTTGGTAAAAGCATGCCATGTTTGCGTTTGTTGACTTTGCTGTCCTCGCGCTTTGCAAGATTTTAGCGTTTACCGTTTACAACCGTTTCTTGTTAAGTCTTGTAAACCTGATGGCAATTTGTCTGCCTGCAACCTCTGTGCCTCGAACCTGTGCACGGTCCTATCCTCCCAGGTCTCTGTGTCGGCTGCAATGGGTTGTCGACTCCACATTAAAGTCGTTTTGCTCGTCGCCTATCCTATGCAGATGTCGCAGTCGAGTTGGTGGCCGGCATATGCAGTATTAGGGTGCACGAGTCCTGGAGAGAATGTGACGTAATTACGATGCCGGCGAAAGTTCATGCAACAGTTGATTGGTTGAAACCTGGTAAATGCTATGGTTTACTGGTGCATGTCGCAGACACATGTACAGCAGCGGCTGGGGCGGTTGTACCAGAGTGTGCGAATGTGCCATTATAATGTCGTATAACGGCTGGTGTCGCATTAAAATGTCTCCCGCATAAAAAAATCCGCCCGGGGAGAGATAATCACGGATTTGATATGTCTCCGCCTGATTAAAATATCGCCGGGTCCGTCAAAAAGTCTCCCATTATAGGATTGCTCCTCAGCAAAGTCTCCTCCGCCGACAATTTACCGGTAAAAATTTGTCCCGGGCCGGGGGTGGGGCGGATTTTGCCGGTAAATTGTCGGCCGGGGGAGACTTTTCAGGAGGCAATCCTGTAATGGGACAACGACCGGCGGAAGTGGCGCTAATAGCAGCGATATCTGATCGACGTTTTCACGGACATGGCTATAGTGCATAGATTATATAGCAATATACCACCTCTAACGCTGTCATTACTAGATGGTTACTGATGGTCGCTGTTATAGCAGACAGTACGGGCGTGGCAGTATTCCCACCGCTTGGCCTGTAGTTAAATGCCCGATCAACGTCAGATTATACGTCTGCGAATCTGGATTATGGTAAAAACATTTTTAAAGTGTCAGTTCAGTGCGTATTTAGATGCAGTGGCTTGGTCCCTTGCACGCAGACGATGAATGACAATAAGACGTGCTTGTGCGCGTTGCTGTATAATTACCAGTTAATTGGTGATTGTGTTATAGACCTGTGCTTCTGCTTTCTGTCTTGTTCGCGTCTGCGTGCAATCTAGCTTCACAAAGTGCGTAATAAAAATGCTGTGCCAGTTATCGATGCGAGTGCAAGCAAAGTAAAAATTGTTACAGCCTACAATAAAGGTCAAAAGTGTACAGATAGGCCTATACCGAATGATTTCTGATCGCCTACAATGCAGGGTTGAGAACTTGGGACACCAGGGCAAACACCCGAGGGGCCAGATTAGCATGCAGTAAATGAAGTTTTTTTTGTGGCGTGTGTGTTTACAGACGTCAATGACCTGATTGGTTCGAAGGCGGCGAATCACGTGACCGGAAGTGCACAAGTAGACGGCTTGGAAAGGTGGAACTCGTACGAGAATTTCAGCGGACTTTCGACGTCGCTGACGACGCTGACACCTGACGGCGGTGACTGATAGAAGACTTACATCTAATCGTATTGTTACAACAAATAGGCTTGTATATAAATAGAAAACTGGCTGTCCAGTGTTGACAAATTGCGCGGCCATCCCCCTAACCTAGTGGAGCGTTCGAGCTGAAAGTTGGCACACCCGTTACTTCTGCCCTGGGGGACTTTGACGGCAATTTTCGTTTTAATACGACTTTTTGTTTTCCATTTAGGAGCCCGTACATGACGGACAGACGGACGGGCAAGACGCATACTGCGGCCTATCACGACAGTGAAACAGCTAAAACAGTTCTTATGCAACACAAGGTACCAGTAATAAAATTGCACTCGTCATTGCTGGTAACAGACGACAGACAAACGAGTGACCACGCTACGGCAAAAATGAATAGTTATAGGCGAAATCGCTTCGCCTAATAATAATGAATGTGTGTGCTGCAGGTGCGTTGAAGCTATTGCCTGATATCAGTGGCGGCAGTGAGACGCGTGCAGTAATGAGTGGCGTATCAGCAGCATCTCGACTCTCCGAAGCAATGCACTCGATGAACCCGACCACCCACGGTGGCGTCCTGACACAACTACCTGGCACTCAGTCACAGCACCAGGTGGAAGAACGCCAGGAACAGCATCAATCCGCTGACGGCACCAGCTCGTCAATGTCTGCCGCCAGGTGTGTGCCGTTATTATGATCAGTAGCCTACTAGGCTATTATTTTGTGCAGATAAGACAACGTTGGTCAGTTGATGAAAACAACGAAATCGCAGTTGCCGGCAGTCACGTAGTGTTAGTTGAATGTAGCTGTGTAGAGAGATAAGTCTTCCAGTTGTACTTGAATCGGTTGGAAAGTGAAAAAAACATTGACCTAAAGAGGAAAGTTGATCATAAGATGAGGGCCAAACGCAAAAATGTAAGCTTACGTCGCTGAGTCTGAAATACATACATGGCCGGGCTCCTTCTTTATTTTTCTGGGATACGCCAGTTTATTTAATGTTGCCTTTATTACCGTTGCATCTGCAGCCCTCCCTAGCTGTTCTGTATCATTTTCATCTAATCATTTCTTATCATGTTGACTCAGCGGCAACTGTTTAGCTTCTATGTGAAGACAGTGGCTCTGGCAATCATTGTTTACACAGTTTAATATATACCTGACTGGCTGACTGACGGCAGTGATGAAACCAAACCGCTTCGTCCAAACTGCCAGGTATACGTATACATTGGCGTCAGTCAGTAGTAGTAGTCTATAGCTGAGTTGTGCGCTTTTTAGTCTCGCTGCCGTCGTTTGTGGGACATTCAGATTCGGGTATCGGATGGCACAGTGCTTCAGTCGAGAGCACTAATTGCTGCTCAGTTTCCGGTACTAGTGCATTTGCTTTTGGTGTTGGTCGGGAACGGATCTCAGTCGGTTAAAACTATCGCTCTATAACCAGTCTTCTGTCCCAGTCATATTCAGAGTCATCGCGGGTCTCTGATCTCTGTACCTGATCCCTGTATGTAAACGTGTAAAACGGTCATTAATACGCGGCTTATATGTGGGTGCTGAGCTGCGTGTTGCGAACTCTAGCAGGTGCGTGTTTATCGCGTGACTTTGATTGATGTCTGACTGATGAAGACTGCGTGCGTGTTGGCATTACAAAGGGATGGCCAAGCTGAGTTGACTCTAGTGTGTTGGCGTGCATGTGTGTGTACACTGCTAGGCGAGAGCTGCACTTCTCAGTGTCGCAGGGCAACGAGAACGTGGAACGCAAGACGTTCACCAAGACCTGGCAGGTTGATCCGGGACCTCTGTTGACCAGTGACGGCGGCGCCGTGCAGAACCTGTCGCCGCTCGGCAAGGGCACAACGGCCGAGCTCGAGACGAGACATGCCCAGCTCGACAACATCCTCGTCGGCCTGCTGAACGAGGCGACCGCCAACAAGGGTCAGGCGCCGACCAGCGGCTCGGTGACGTTGACCTCGCAGCGTGTCACTAAGTCAGCGCCGCAGGTGAAGCAGTACACGGAGACCTCAACACTGCTCAAGACCGCCCAGCGACAGATCGAGGACGGAGGAACGCCATCCAGCATAGAACCGCCACCGAGCAAGCGCGATGACTTGAATGCTGCTCCGGTCAACGGACGTCCCGAGCCGACGACCGACCGTCGCCCGTACGCCTCAGACACCGACGAACCCAAACCCTCGTCGTGGTTCGACGAGCAGAGACGACGTCTGAAGGCGGAGCGTCGAGCCGGCTGGAGGGAGAGGTCAGCCCACGACCGCCAGCTGGTGTCAGAGCTCCGCTCAGCGCAGTCCGCACTGCGGGGTCCGAGGGCACGCACCCACAGCGAGTCCGAGATGGACATGGCCGGACTTCCACGCGGTGGCCGTGGCCGCAGGTCCGAGCCGACGTCCTCCCATCAGAGCGACCGCTACATGTACGAGCTGAAGCCGGCGCGCTTCGTGTCCGGCCTGGAGCGCCGGCCGTACACGACGCAGCAGACGATGTACACGTTCGGCGTCAGTCCTCAGCGAGCTGCGTCACTGGACCAGGGACTGTACGACGCGCCTGCCGTGCCCGAGCGCAACGACAGCAGTCGTGATGCCATGGCCAGACAGCGCAGAGCACAAGGTATATCAGTGCATTTTATTTCATTTTTGTCGCTTTGAACACGCCTTAAGAATCCGTGATTGGCAACTTCTCTGCAGCAGACGGGCGCAGCGCATGCAGTGCGCTTCACGTGACTGACGCCGCTTTGATTTGTGTTATTCATATTACAGGTAGCTTGAATCTTATAGGTCGTTGCATTCGGATGACGACAAGCGGCAGGGTGAAGGGAAACAAGATCCTCGTGCCCACAATTCTAGGAGAATTTTTCGGGCTAGCAGAACAGGAGCCTAACGTTTGAAAGCTGGTGCTGGGCCAAAGTCTGATGAAACAACACCACGGACGGACGCACAGACACACGGAAGAGTTAGAACGGACGGACGACGTAACAGCGCTATGCTTACAGCACCGTCTACGGTGGCGAAGGGATAAAAATCGCTAACAACGTGATCTGTTACTTTTTTTGCCTTGGTATACCATTATACCAGCCTGTAGGTGTGCGTGCAGTATATAGGCCTATTGCTCAACGTAAATCATCAGTAAGCCTAGTATAGACTGTGTAATTCAGCGCTCACGCACGGCATGGCTACGTCGAGGCGTTGAGGCGTTAAATGACGGTATTTTCACCTCAGGCATGTAGGCGACTGACATGCAAAGCGCTGCTATATATTACTGTATACAGCAGTTTGGCCTATCCGCTATAGACTGTGCCTTCAAGTGTCCCTGGTACGACGATTGTCACTGTAGAACGACCGAATGGCAGCAGCACCTAGTCTTAAGTCTTCAGCAAATTCTTTAGGCACGAAATCGTTCCGCGTCTTTGTTGTGTAACAACAGTGCATGTAATTAATACAATACACTGTAGTAGACTGCAGCGAACGTTGTTTATTACAATGTTTGAAACGCTTCGTAGCGCACGCTGCCCGGTGTCTCGAGTGCTGCGCTATAATATATAATCGTAATAAAAAGGACGTCCTGACTTCTGAGTGTTTCTGACATTGCTGAGTGAGGGCGTCGTGATGGAAATGCACAGAGTCTTACATCGGTGCACCGCTGGTTGGCCGGTAGCCCGCGGGTTGCCGTCGCTGGGCCGCCCAACAGTTTCTCAGACAACTTGGGTGCACAAAAATACTGTTTTGTTCGTGACATTTTATATACATGAAGTCACAGACTTATACCCCGTTTACACGATCAAACAAACATCGAGCAATCATCGAGCAAACATCCAGCAAATGCATTCAAAATACTCGTGAACGACGTGTGCTCTAGTTGCTCGATGTTTGCTTGATGATTGCTTGATCGTGAAAACGGGGTATTAGGCTTACGGCTTATGGCTCTGCCGTAGCCATAGTCTCCAGACTCCGCTTTAAGTGCTCTCTCAGACCACCTAGCCGCCAGTATCTGCTGGGTTGGGACCTCGTTCTTTCTGTCAAGAAGTCTACCCAGTCTAGGTTTGACCCTCGCTTTTTTCATCTTTTTCATGCAAATTCTGTGTGCATGCTGCTGCAGAATATAATGTTGGGTTGGCCGTGCAAATCTCTTATCTGTTTGTCAACGGACGTGTTGGCCGGTTGGCAGAGTGGACCTGGTTGGTCAATGGTTGGCTGCTTCTCTCGTGTTGGCTGTTTGATGCGTGTTGAATCCGGTGCTTAGCTAGTCACAGTGTAAAACGGTTGTGACATGCCGGCATGACACGTTGCCTACGGCGACTATTAGTACATTGACAGCACTCCGCACCACGGCGTCGGTTTTATGCTCAAACTGAAGTGAATATATAATGCTGCCTTTTTCTGCTGTTCATCTCACTGCCACACTTTATAATACTGTACTTGTAGTCTAGTCTTGTATCCTGATTGAGTAGGTCATCGTGAAAGCTAGAAGCTGAGCTAAGCAGTCCCCCCAGTCCATCCATTCGTCATCTGTGACCTCCTTTGCCAGCCATTCTGTGCTTCTGGTAAACAAGAAGCTCAGCTGTCGTGGATAAACCATGCAGAGATTGTGCATCCATAGCACAAGACCTCTCACTACATCTGTTCGTCCCATAACGGCTTGTAATAGGCCTAACTCTCAAGTACGCAGTCGTGCATATTAAGCTGCAGTTGGTAGGAATGTTTCTTTGGCATACACTGGAGCTCGGTTTACATCTGAATAAAGTGCATAGTTCTGTTTCCATGTGTGAGATCATGTATTTTAATACGCATCATGCATGCGTGGCGCTTTGCCCTGTGTTGGCCATTCACGCCGTTGCTTTGCCGCAATGTGGTATGAAAAATAAATAAATCCATGTATGCAGTTCGATATTGATAATATTGATGTCTTGTTTTGTCGTTGCAGAGGAAGAACGACGTCAATATCAGACGTACACTGAAACAAGAACAAAGGTTTGACTTCAATCATCGTCATTCAGTGAACCACGCTGTATGCCTAGGCTTTTGAATGCATCGATTCATACATGTTCTTCTGTCTAGCTGAATAATAGCGGTAACTTTTGTCTTAAGACAGCGGTACATGAGAAAGAAATATGGCTCAATCTAGTATGATCGATATTGGCCAAACTGTCAAGCTGAGTATAGTTGTAAATTTTCAATTTTTCTCCAGTTAGATAAACTGTTGTGGAATGAAATTACAAGCGTTCCCCAGCGTTCTCTCACCACTGCAGCTTTGCAGATACTTTCCGCCGCCTCCTTAAAACTCACGGCTCAGCCAAGTGCCTCAGATTCGGCCACTGGCTGACACTGTGCACTTTAAATATGCACATACTTACTTACTTACTTACTTTGCAGATGCAGTAGCTGAGTGCACTGCAGAGGTTGAGATAAGGACATGGTGATGGCTTATGATAAGAAACAGTAATCAGATTCAGGATTTTTTTGACTGCGCCCGGGTATCGTAGCATTGCAAACTAGAGCAATTTTGCAGTAGATGCATTCTTAGAGATACCGACGTTATTTACATGTATTTGCATAATGCTGACTGTTGTAGTATACTAAGTATGGTCTGCAGTCGTGGTGAAGGCTTGCAGTCTGAATGCAATTCCTACATGTGTCAGAAAATTCGCTCCCCCACCCATAAAGTTTTTTGAACTTTATTTCTTAAAGACTGAAAATTTTAAAGCTATTTTTACACGCATGTTCACCATTCATATCTACGCCACATTGCCATGTTTTATCCAGTTATTCTTGAATTTAATGAATTTATGCTATATTATGCACACCCAGAGCATTTTTCATTTTCACAATGCATTTACCCCAAAACGCAAACTTTTGATATTTGACAACAAACAAATGGTTAAAATGTACAAATTGCTGAGATATTACAGTTAAAAAAACAGCTAAAAATATTCAATAAAGTGTTTTTGGAAAAAGTTTATATCTGATGTGCATTGTGCAAGATGTTCACTACCGACCAAAGCACATGTATTCAGAGACGATGTTGTGAAAGTCATCGGTCTTTTACTTCTAAAATGGTCTTTGGCTTAGAGTTAAGTTTGTAAAATGTCTGCAGCATTGCACCACATGCATTAATAGTTAAGTGGTTAAAATCTGGTGAATTTGGCGGTCATTGATACAGTGATACTTTACAGTAAGGTCCGTACAGTGGGCTTCTAAGTGAAAATGGAAAATTCTTTGGGTAAACGTTATGGCATAACGTGATGAAAAATATAAGAATAATTAAATTAAAATTTGTAATTTTGAGTAGATTTGAACGCCGAATGTGCGTGCAAAATATGTCTTTAAAATTTTTAGTTTTTAGAATATAAAGTTCAAGAAAATTTTCTGACTCACACTGTTGTTAGTTAAAAAGCATTGTGCGGCCGTCCCGTCCTAATAGGCTGCATCGTGGTTCTTGTCCATCCATCATTCTTACTGTCTGTCAGGCTTTCTCCTCCATTAGGAGGAGCCCTGCTATCTTGAAAAACAGGCGTAGAAAACCAGATGTTGGCGTGAACGTGCCATTTTTCAGCTGAAAAGGTCAAAGATCAAAGTTAGGGTTGCGCAGTGCAGTGGGCGCGTACGTATGGCGGATATCCGCTTATAGTTTCGTCACTGAGCCGATATCTTTGCTGGTTTAGACCGAATTTGCCTTTGGTGCACAGTAAACTACGTAAAGGTTCATAAAAGTACAACTGATAGCAGTTGTAAGACGAAACGTTGTAAGCCGTTGTCTGTACGTAGACTTCAGTCAATGAGCTGGATGATACGCTGAACTCGCTGCTACTCGACTCAATGCCGGAACGTGTAGAGAAGGAAGAGGAAGTAATTTCACTGCAGCCGATCGGTCGCGGAGTCCACAACTTGGAACCTTCAGACTTATCGCCCAGCATCAAAACTTCTCCCGTGACATCAGCGTTTCCAACTGATGGTCTGCAGCGTTAGATCACATGCTACCGTACTGTTTTCAGCATCTTGTTTCGATCTGTTGCTTTTTGATGACTTTCTCTTCAGTTACTTGTTCTAACAACTGGTTCCCTGGTTTTTCTTGATAAAATATGTCATATTAATTAAAATTATTGGAATGAAGGAGCCAAGCATAACGGGGAATTTGAAGTACTATAAGTTATAACTCATGTTTCTGCATCATCTTTCTTAATTTATCACTTGAAAAACGTTTTGACTGATAAACCTTTGTACTTTCTAGCTACCCGACCAGAGCAAATGAACAAAGTGAATAGGACCTAAATGCAGTACTCTGGCAAATTTGGCTTTATAAAAAAGATCTGTGGCAGTAATTATGTAACTTGTTTGCATGTCGCTAACTGGATGACCAGTATTTGGGTTATTGCATGTCTGTTATCTGCAAGTATAAAAGATTTTGAACAAAAAAATCACTTTTGTCTATTATTCTGTTAAAACTAATAATTTCAGTACTTCTCGTGTAGTAGTATCTTAGCGTAATGCAGGCATGGCTTTCAAGTTTGTAGCGTTTGTTGCGATATTAGCTTTTACCGTACTTCTGACTGCATGAAAGAATTTTGTTGTTTTCATGGAATGCTAACATGGGATTGTGGTTTTTTTATTGCATGGAATAGATGTGGTCATGCCATTGTTTCCACTAACTCCAGTCACGCCGTATGACAATGCAGGTAGAAATTATTATTGTTTGCTGCATTACCGCTTCTTACACCAGTGAGCTAATGGCTGTATCATAGAACTATTTTTACGTCTAATGCGTAAATTTGTAACCGCATTGATCAATATTTTTGTAGCACTTATCTTGTCATGCTTGGTATG
>Ga0209454_1000561_pt1 | contig 19966 bp, 10 predicted proteins | sample WorMetHERISLAND1_2_FD_187400 | JGI IMG/M metagenome (GOLD analysis project Ga0209454, IMG submission 187400) | Marine gutless worms symbiont microbial communities from Max Planck institute for Marine Microbiology, Germany - Olavius geniculatus... | ecosystem: Host-associated > Annelida >... | reverse complement strand
AAATTTGTGATTTTTGGCCAATAAGTCGCTGTATCGCAATAACGGTGCGAGATAGGGCTTAGGTAACTATTAATCACCAATAGGAAGTCGTAAACTGGCTCTCGATTGCCACCGATTTCAATGACCTTGGATGACCTTGAACGCTAAAATAGGGGTTTTCACGGATATTTTGGCGATTTCGGCCTGCGAGACACATTTCAAGAGCGAATTGCGCCGAAACCAATCAAAATAGACATGGACAAGCTGCATATGAAATTTTCAGCATTAAACGTAGATTTTGACGGTTTAAGTCTCGATTTTCTGCGTTCAAGGAAACCTGCGCACGAGGGCATCAAAGAGCGGTACCCCTGTAAAAGTCGCTTTGAAATGGCTGGACTGACAGTCTGAATTTGCGAACAGGAACTGCTATAGGCTTTCGCGCGTCACGTGAGCATTAACTCAAATTTCTTGTTTCTGTAAGTGATGCAAATTTGGTGAAACAGCAGCGCTTCTGGTGATAGAGTTTGTTTTCTAGGAAATAACTGATGCACCAGGTACAGCGTATCAAAACAACTTGATGGAGTTAGATCTAAATTGTAACTGATCGTATTCAACACTCACCGTATTAAAGTCGTTGATGACCGAGACTTCCGTGTCATTATTCTCCACGTGATAACGCACAAAGTTGCTTTTCACGCTGACGTCCACGTTTTCGGTGTCTTTTTGACCGTTTTCCAGAGAAAACTTGAACGTTTGCTAAAAACAAATTTATAGGTTTTCCCGCCAGTTTTAGCACAATAAAGTTACATTTGCACGCACGTTAAGCCTTGAGGTAAAAAGTTACCCCATAGAATTGAGCTGCGGTATCATTAATTACATTAGCTGCCAGTTCCCACTTCTGGTCGGACTCGACTACGAATTGAAAGCAGTACTGTAGCAAGTACCAGCACAACTCAATGACATAATTATTTTAAGTTATTTATGAATAAAACGCTTGTTTGTAAATTTAAAGAAATTGCATAAAACGCCTATACCAAATATAGGTTTTTAAGACTGCTCAAGGTGGATTGATAAAGCTTATAAAACTTAATACTGTGTAGCTAAAGTTGGCTTCATTAGTGCAGTGTTTTGCACTGTCACACATTTTGCGCAAAATGAAAAATGGGGTACTTTAATACACTAAAAAATTAAATTCTACAGCAGATAGGTGCAGTCGTATCAAGTTTGCAGTAGATCTAATTCACGTTGTAATTGCAGGACAGTGTATCACAGGTCTATGGTATGGATAAAAATATATAGGTTTATAGAGAAACATCAAAAACTGATATACTTCGATAATAATAAACTAGCCGATGTTTTGGCAGCTGCCAGGCAGGGCCGGATCTAAACCCGATTAATCCCTGTTCGGCAAAATGTCGGGTTATCAGAAAATTATCTGTTCCGGAAAATTAATAAGTAAATAATTAACACAATAAAGTTCTGATTTCGCAATAACGCATACAGAGCCCGCACGGCACAGAATGTCATGTAGGCCTACTCATTAACAAGAGAGCTTTCTAATGTAACAGTAGGCCTACGGCAAAAAAATCTCACACGGCAAAAAAATCTCACACGCCAAAAAATGTCACGTTGTTAGCCTGTGAGCCCTTTTTGTGGGCCCCTGTTCAGTCGAACATGGATCGGCCTCTGCAGACAAGTTTCTAGAAAATGGGAAGAACTACAGCCATAAAATAGCCAGAAAGATGTCTACCGCTGTTACCTCGACGACGTCGTTGCTGCTGTCCAAGAAGAACTTGACGCCGACAAGGACTCCTGCAATCACGATGGCAGTGACGACTGCGCATGTCACAGCAATGATCACGTGTTTCCGGTTTACACGTGACTTTTTGACACCGGCTCCAGAGTTTCCGTCAGCTTCCGCCTACATTACAGGAATACAAAATTTTTTGGTTTAACTGAAATAAAAAGACATTGTGGTAAAACGTTATTCAAACATCGAACAAAACGAAATAACCCAACTTGTCACAAAAAATTACGTAGTCAACATTTAAAATTTATGGCTAATCTGTTGCAAATTTTCTAATAAAACAAAAAGACAAGATGTCACGATGCTCCATCCAGTGTCGATTAATGCAGCCGTCCACTTAGAGCTAACCTTGTGTCCCGTAAGTGTATTTGTAACTGACAATAATATATTGTACACTGCACAGTAAGCCAGGCTTACTCCTGCTCTGGAGAAAGGTGACATTTACGCCAATTTTGGTTTTTCTGCGCCGATTTTCTGTTCGAGTTAAGAGCCACTACGTAACAGGCTAAAGCACAAGACTAAGTGATAAAAAGTAGATCGAACAGACCTGTTGTACAACTGCGACGGTGGCAGGCAGTTGTGACGTTGGTTTGTTGTCCATCGTTTGAATCGTCATCAACGTCAGTCACTCGCTGCACTGATTTATTCTTCAAGCGTCTGTTTCTACACTGTAGACCACTGCAGATTAACTCAGAACTCAGAACTTGAACCAGAATGATTAACTTAGCCCAGTGTCTTTACTGCTCTTCAGCGTCTTCTGTGTATTTAGTTTTTTCGACTGATGGACAGAGTCCGACTCTCTGACTTTTATACATTTTGTCATTGTCAAGCCGCGCTGCTTCTTACTCAGATCGTGGCCGAGATGTGTGTATGACACTTGTCAAACCTCACCAGGCAGCCTCACAGTCATGCTACTTCCTCGTTACCTGACAGCTTGATTTATTTTTCAAGTTAACGAGTACTGTTGAACCAGGAATTAGCTCAGATCGTACGTTCCCGTATCTATGTTTTGAAATCCCTCCTGACAGTCTAGGTTCCTTGTCCTCTTGGCTCTCCGCTCAAGTTTGTTGAGCACAAAGCCGTACATCCGCATATGCAGTAGGCTAAAGTCTGGGCAACCATTTAGCGGACCCGTGCCTTCACTCTCTTGTAGTGTCATCACGTCATTGCGAGAACATTAATAGCATGCACACAAAACATGGCTGGCAGCTAACTAAGCCTAAACATATTTTTATTCGCATCGTCGAAATTCTTTGTGGTTTGCTATTGCACCGCCTCGAGGGCTATAGGCTTTAGCCCATTTGGTCTTTTCATCAGTCTGCTAAACGTATCTGCTTTATAGCAACTGTTATTATGTTCAGCACTCGACACAAAGCTAATGCGCATAGAAAATAATAAAAAAAAATATTTATTAGTTGAAAAAATCTCAACAACTGCTGGCAATCAGTCGTGGAAACAAAATGCAAACAGCTGCACTTTTCTGAGGGATACTTTTCTATATCGCTATGGTTATTTGTAGGATGAGTAAAGGGGTAAGTCTGCTGCTATAAATCATAATATACTAGCGCGTTTTAGAAATCGCAATTCTCTCCTTCCGTCTGTCTGTCACACGGGTGGATCAGTCAAAAACGGTGCAAGCTAGAATCACCAAATTTTCACCATCGGCTGCCTGGAAGACTCTATTTTTAGGAACCGTAAAACTTTTCCATAAACTCGAAGGGGTCACCCCGAACGAGGGCGCTAAATGAGAGTGGGTGGGCAAAATTTGCGACTTTTGGCCAATAAGTCGCTGTATCTCAGTAACGGTGTGAGATAGGGCCTAAGTTACTATTAATCACTAATAGGAAGTCTACACTGGCTCTCGATTTGCGCTGAATTCAATGACCTTGAATGACCTTGAACGCCAAAATAGGGGGTTTTATGGATTTTTGGCGATTTCAGGCTGCGACACAAGTCTATATCATTCACAAGGTGGCGTCACGCTACTACCGTTATGCGATCCAGATAGAGAATTTGGTATTTGTATATTCACTTAGCATAAACCGGAACTGCTATTGGCTTTCGCGCGTCTCCTGAGCATTAGCTCAAATTTTTTGTTTAAATTTTTGTAGGGGTATTTTTGCACGTTTAAGATCGCCATTCGCTAGCCGTTCTTTTCGCGGTGCAGCATCTCAGATGTCGAAGAAAACTTCATTCTCTCTTAGTTTCATATCAGTCGGTTGCATCGTGCATCGTGCCTCAGTTCTCAACCTCTAATAGGCCTAATAGACTTGCTGTCAACCTGTCTTATAGCATCGTCCATTCTCGGCTCAAAACTCATCTCTTTTCCTAGTATTTTCCTTCTTGCTTGCTATTTTTTTCTCTTACAAAAGAAACTCACGAATCTTGTCTTAGAAGCATATACGGTTGTTATCTTTGCTAAAGTGCAGCAACATTATATTGTGACTCAGGCCCGTCAAGAGCCATAGCGGGGCCCAAGGAAACATTCTCGCGGTGTCTCCCTGGGGAGAAAATTGTTGAATTTTTCGTTTTAAAATGAAGCAATCTGGTGTACGTTATATTTTTGAGCTACGCGTCGCGGGGCCCAGCGTAAATTACCTCTCCTACCCTTCCCCCTCTCGACGGGCTTGTATTGACTTGAATACATTAAGCCAACTCAGTTGGCTTTTATGGCGTACTAAAACGTTTAGGCCTACTTATTTGCTTATTGTCTGACTTCCTGGTTAAGTCCACGTAGCCGTCTTGATTTAAGCTAAATTTAGTAATTGGCTAGACATAAGACCTACATCCTCATACCTGTGTTTGAAAATTCCTCGGTCGTTTTTGCGCGTGTCTGTGTTAGTTCCTAGTTTTTTGACGCTATACAAGTCAGTTTGTGGCAAATCTCGTATACATCCTTGTACCAGACATTAATGATAGGCCTAACATAGGCTTAGCTAGGAAAAAATCTAGCCCTATACAACCCCTATCCTGTTTTAAGCGCAAACATGGAAACTGTTTGCATCCAATTTGTTATGTTGAGCTATCTTTATTTTTGTTCTCACGCAAGGGCATCATTTAGGGGGGCTGGAGGGGTCTACACGGACTTTCCAATGATTTATGATTTTATTTTTTCCTTGTAAATCGTACCTTTGAAACACTGCTATTACTGCAAAAACAATACATTACATGACTGAGACCCCAATAATTTACTGAAATGGCGCCACTCTTCTCACTGGTGCTAAACCGTTGCTGTCCTCGGTAGCGACGAGTTAGGCTATTGATAGCTCCACAGCTATGCATAGTAGCTGTGGCGCTATTAGTACGATGTGTATGTCCATGTGTAACGGAAGTGGTGTCTGTCTATGGTTAACTGTATTGTGGCTAAACGGTAAGCGGTGCAACATTTAGATAAGTGTATTGCTACGGAATGGCTATACATAGAACACAACAACTGGAACAGAAACTGATAGGCTGTGGCGAAGTTTGTCTACTTGTCTGTTGCTCTCTTAACTGTCCAGCCTTTGGTACCATTATGTCTGTCTGTGACCAATAGCAACTTAGGTCCTATTTCACACCATTTAGCCACAATACATCCGTGACAGACGGACGACGGACAGACGGACGACAGCCGTGACGACAGCTCGACCGTTACTAAAGTACAACCGGCTAAAAATTGCATAAGCCTTTTCACATAATACGAAAATCATTGACGATGGATGACCTTGAAGGGCCATTACGCACACTGCTATGCCAATCATGCGGTAATGTGGCTAAACGGTAAGTCGCATGGGGTTCGCGGTGAGATCCCTAAGCCCCGACTTAGCCGCCGCCGCCGCGCCGTGATTTTGCTAAGCCGCCGCCGCCGCGAAAATCGCGGCTAGCCGAGAAAAAAATCGTTAATATCCGTTTGTGCTAACACTAAAAGAACCACAAAATGCCGTTGCAATGACGTCCCGTAACGTAACTTTTTTAATTAATGGCACAGCATTACAAATTACAATGTACACAACACTTATTACACACAGCATAATGCGTTGCAAAATAAGCCAGTTTTGCATTGCATAGATTTAAAAAACGTCCAAAATATAATAAACGTCAAAAGTTCTTGAAAACGTGGCAGGAACACTGTTCATAAACGTCGAATAAAAAAACGTTAACCTTAATTTGCTTAACCTCTTGCCTAATTTGCCTAATACCTAATGCTGCGGGTGCAGTACAGCTGGAACTAGGGAGATAGAGAGAACGGAGAGTTAGAACTTTATTCAATTTCAATTCAACCGTGTGGTTAGCCTATATCACTAAACTAACTATAAGCAAACTACCACAAAACCGAAATCTGCACGTCGCCTATAAATTTGTTTCTGTGATGGTTTCAAAAGTGCTTCTCAAAGTTCTTGGTAGAATTTTCGGTAAACTTTTTTAAATATAGAAAACGTTCACAAAATGAAAAAAAAACGTTAGAACGCAAAAACGTAGCAAAAGTGTAAAAACTGCACGTAACTGCAGAAACCTAGCGAAAATGCTAAGCTGCCGTCGCCGCGAAAATCGCGGCTAAGCCGGGACCTTAGCCGCGAAAAATGCTAAGCCGGCCGTGAAATTCACGGCTAGCCGGCTCTGAGGTTTACGCGTGAACACGGCCCGTGTGAACCAATCTTAAGTGCAGCGGTTCATGAGTTAAGTGTTAAGCGGCGAGATACTTGATAAAAATAATACTGTCGTCGCTGCCACGCAAAATAACAATTTTGCTCGTTTTTCCCGGTGCCTATTTTTGCCAGCTGCAACTGAAAGTAGGCCTACAAGGATATGCTCAGGTTGCCGAATGGTCGTCAAAATTAATGTCATTCGAAATCGTTAACTTTGGTTCAGTCGATATAGCGTGTGGAACATTTTATTAGTCAACAGTAGCAATTATGGTTTTGTTTGACGCCATTTCAGTAGAAAAATTTATTTCTGGTGCTGCCGACGTCAGATTGGCACTTGGGGAAGATCTTGAAAGTTTGTCGCTCGATCTTTTTCGAACATTTTTTTCTAGGCGGCTCGACATCTTTGGCTGACCGGAAGCCGTTGACTCGACTACAAGAATACGCCAGAGCTCGATGCCGGCGTCTGATTGTACCGCGGTCTCGAGCCTGTGTCTGGAACGCTTCAGTGCCGGGATACACCACTACTGTAACAGACCGAGAAACGTCGCAAGAGGACATGGACCAGGATAAACTCCTGGGTAGGAACTGCGGCCATCTAGTGACTGAGTGGGCCATTGATCCATCGGAGAAAGTCGACATGGAAGTCTGGTATATACTTATAGACGTTCGCTGGTACACTTTTACTGTACGTAGTCGAAAGGGTCACAGTCGAGAGCACGTTTTAAGCTATAATTTGCAATACATGAAAAATGACAAACCTCAACTGTCGCAAAAATGACCAGTAGGCCTATAGTTTTGCAGGACATTATTACGTTAAATCACTCAAATAGTGATCAATTTACATAAAATTTTCACCAGTTGTAGCTGACGAAATACTAATTCAAAATATTCAAACAAAGTATATGGAAGTTGATTAAATATTTTGCTAGTCGTGACGTAAGGCTGAAGCCATCATGTGTCACGGGTACAAGCTTGCTAGTCTCAACTGGTGCTGTTAGTTGCTACCCTGCTCCAATAGTAAAAAATTTGGTTCATTCATGACAAATTGTTGAAGTTTTACAGTCACAGTTACAAAAACGTGCAAAGTGATCTCATTTGTGTATCTGTGGGGATAGTTGGACTTTCACATGTTCGAGCAAAACAGTGCACTAGCATACCGAGCTTGCGAGAAGGTTGAGTTTTTGGATCACGAGACGTCTGATTTTATATCCCGATGTTGCTCAAAGCTGATACAGTAAACATTTTTCGTTAGCGAACTATAGATTGTGTTCACCATTGAAGCAGGGTAGCAACCGACAGCACCAGTTGAGACAAGCAAACTTGTACTTACGACACACTGACGTCAGCGTTATGTCACGACTAGCAAAGAGTATTTACTTAACTGCCATATTTTGTTAAAATATTTTGAATTAGTATTTTTTTCAGCTACATGTGGTAAAAATTGTGTGTAAATTGATCATCATTTGAGCGAACTATGAAAAAACAAAAAAGGGTCCTTTTTATGAAACGCCGTGTATAGTTAAGTCGGTCACGTTAACGCTGGGATGCGTAGGCCTATACGGCGCACTGTGCCTCTCTGCTTCTTGCGCCGAAAATTTGAATATTTTGCTTCCTGAAGCATCGCAATTTATGTGCAAGGTAACAAAAATGCTTCAGCTTCTGTAAAACCCTCTGGGCTCTAACAAAAGATCTATGGTGTTTGTTTATTGCAATATTTCAATGCTGTCAACTTTATTGTATTTAGTGAAATTCTGGAGTTGGAGTACAATGAGAAACACCCATTTCATGATGTAGGATCTGCAACCCTCTCATTCCTGGAAGTTACTTATTACAATTTTGTTTAAGTCTAATCACACTGCAGTGGGGGCGCTGAAAATGACAAACATGAAAACTACGGACCATCGAAATGGCAGGGTTTAAAACGCAGAACGTGAAATAGGCGGACTAAGAGTCCGGGCAAAAAAAGACACAAAAATAACGGACATAAAAAATAGCGGACGTGAAAATGCAAAACATGTTTCAAGCGGCTAAATATATTGAGAATATTTAGATTTAGCATTGCTTTCTTGTAGCCGTTTACTTCTTGGATTCAAAGAGTGTCTAAGATTAAAGCTCAGTTAGCGGATTAACCGAAGACTCAAAACAGATTTTGCATTTCTCCGATATCGTTTGTTACTCCAACAATTCGACTCTAGGCCTATAGCGACGTTCGCTGTGTCTTTCATAGTCGCTCTTTTCACATTGCTGGCGCACGATATGGCACGGCTAATCAACGATCTTAGAATCAAACGGCCGAAAAAAAACCTGAACAAAAAATTTGAGCTAATGCTCACGAGACGCGCGAAAGCTTATAGCAGTTCCGGTTCAGTAGTTTAGCTAAAAATTGGGGTGTTTCCGCTAAGTTAATATACAAATACCAAATTCTCTATCTGGATCGCATAACGATAGTACCGTGGCGCCACCTTGTAAATGATACAGACTTGTGTCGCAGTTCAAAATCGCCAAAAAATCCATAAAACCTCTTATTTTGGCGTTCAAGGTCATCCAAGGTTATTGAATTCGGCGCCAATCGAGAGCCAGTATACGACTACCTATTAGTAATTAATAGTAACAGGCCCTATCTCGCACCGTTACTGAGATACAGTGACTTATTGGTCAAAAATCGCAAATTTTGCCGACCCCCTCTCATATAGTGTTCTCGTTTGGGGTGACCCCCTTTGAATTTGTGGAAAAGCTTTACGGTTCCTGAAACTAGAGTCTTCCAGACAGCCGATGGTGAAGATTTGGTAATTCTAGCTTGCACCGTTTTTGACTGATCCACCCGTGTGCTAGACAGACAGACAGAATTGCGATGGCTAAGACGCGCTGAAAGCAGTAGCTGCTTTCGCGCGTAAAAATGAGACAACTTATCTTGCTGCTGTGACTTGTGTTCTGCCGTTGTTTTAAAAAGAATTGCACACGGGACATTGTGAGGTAATCTATTTTGAAACGATATATTTTTTATCTTCCAATTTTATGTCGGGCATTTTCATGCCCGTCATTTTCATGTTCGGCATTTTCAGTCAACCCGCTGCAGCAAGCGGTCCGTCTCCGAGATACCAACCCAGTATGACCCGTTCTGCTCTATGTAGTATGTCTGTTTCAGGGCCTATTTAAGGTTTCAGAATCAGGTATCAAGCACGGATGCATGGCGAGCGCGCGGAGCGCGAGCTATAACGGAGGTCTGGGCGCAGAGCCCCCACTGGAGTCCAGTAACAGAGCCCCTAATCAGGGGGTCAGGGGGCTTGAAGCTGAAAGCCTTTTAGCCGTTCAGCATGAAATGAAAGCGGCAAAATTTACCGCATTCACTGTATCTGTATTTAGCAAACTGAGTGTTAACTTTGTGATGCATTGGCATACATAGGCTTGCAGGCCTTTCGCAGTGGCGTAGCCAGAATTTAGTTGTGGTGGGAGCAGTTGAAGGGTGGGGTATAAGGAGAAGTGTCCCTCCCCACGGGGAAGGGGTCTGGGAGGGGACTGTGCCTCCTGCCATCGTCATCAACGTCAGTCACTGCAGATCAGCTCAGAATTTCAACCAGATAAACTCAGCCCACTGAGTGTCTTCACCGTGTCTTAAGTCTTTTCGACTGATCGACTTTATCGACTCTCCGACTTTTATAGAGGGCCTACACATTTCGTCGCCTGATCTAGTTAGCTGGACAACTTGATTTAATCTGCAAGTTGACAGGTACTGTCGTACCGGAAATTAGCATAGATCGACGTCCTCGTACCACGTTTTGAAATACCCTTAGTAGCTTCCTCATTCTTCAAGACCATTGCGCTCAAGACTATTCAGCAGCCTACAAAGTATAGTACATCGCATACCTACATTAACGTCGGAACAACCAATCAGCGAACCCTAGCCTTTAGCCGCTCCGTGGGTCGGGTTCTGGCCTGTTTTTCATGTCGTCACGCCACATGATTACTGAAGCTATGCATGCACGCATGCACGGTATGACTTGGTGATGTAGCGTGTCGGATTGGTGAGCGCGAGGTCACTGGTTCGACTCCCGCCCGGTGCACTGTCAGGTCGGTGGCAGGTGACTGGGCTAGTTGTTCAAGCACATGTGTCTCTGTCACCAACCAGTATATGCTAACTTTCACCGGCCTCACAGCCGGAAAAGTAACGGCAGTCCATGGCAAAAGTATGGCCTATACCGCACATAGGCCCCTATACGGTAGCCGAGTTGTGTTTCACTGCCGGTGTTTCTCAGAGACAATAAACGGAGATCACCAAGGATCTCTAAACTCGCAAAGCTGTGAGAGGTCGATGCTGACTGTGGGGTCAGTTTACTTTTTTACGCGTGACAGCATGTTATGTTTCGCGCGTTTTAGCTATCGTCTATAGGCGTCTGTCAGACACACTGTGCAGCTCTATCAAAACGATGCAAGCTAGAATCACCAAATTTCCGCCGTTGGCTGCCACAAAGACACTATTTTTGGGACAACATTTCATGGCGCTGGGTGTTCCCATCGAACAAAGGCATCAAGAGTACTCCCCTAAAAGTGATTATTTTTCCGTATTGGCTGGTTTAGTGATAAGTAATTTGAGCAAAGCTCACATAACGCGCAATAGCACCTGCCACCTGGACAATCAGTTACAGCGTGCAATAAAATAATAATAGCTTAGTTTTTTGGAGGCCACACTGTAGTCCAGTAACTGGCTGGACTGTAAGTCTGTAGGCCTATATTCTCAATTCTTCATACCTGTGTTCGGAAATTTTCTTGTCGTCTTTGCACGTGTCTGTAAGTTCCTGGTTTTCTTAATGCTATTGCTACGGTGGCATTGGCTCACGTGCCAAGCCCACTGCACATGAGCCAATCCCACTGTAGCACTGAGCAGGCCTACTTCCGCGTACCAAACTTTATTGTCCGCACAGCCAGAAAGTAGCCTATGGAACACCTGATTTGTTTTAAGCCCAAACCTACTGACTTTGATTTCTTTCGATTTGTTTCAGAACGTGCTGTATAACAAACCGTACAACAAATCATAATGCACAACAAATCAGAGCAGTGGAGTTAGCGCTTTGATGCACAACCAAGATATTGAACGGATTTACAGAGTGGTCTTGTAGCCTACATGTAAAAGTAAGCCATCGAGTTCTTACGACTTAATTGAATACTGACTGATTTTCTGAGTTATTTCTAATTTACTTATAGGCATACACTTGTTTTAAATTTATTTATTATCATAACTATTAGACACCGTAAAACGTCTCGCTACATTACCTTGTAAATTATCACTATCCGCGGTAGCAACGATATTATTGTTGTAGGCTGCTTTTTATGCGATTGACACGATATTCATAAACCTTTGCACCTATTTTGTTGAAATTTTGCACAAAGGTGATTTTTGTAGTAAGAATGGCGTCAGACACCAACGGGCATTGAGCCCACGGTTGTCGATGATGATGATGATGATGATTTTTGGCCTAAGACAGAGTGCGCAAAATTTTGGTTAGGCCTACGCACGGAGTTGGCATCCGAATCCAGGACCGGATTTCCGGATTTTGTGCTATTACGAGATTATGGCTAAAAGTTTATTAACACGATTACAGAAAATTCGTAGGAAAGGTTAGATTTAGTGCAACTAAGAGTTGATTAGATGTTAGTGGTGATTTGGATCAACATCAGTTATAGGACAAAACAGCATGTTTTTAACTATTGCCAGATAAAGCAAAATTGACATAAACACCAACTGTTCGGACGGACGTCCAGAACGCCAGTGTGACCTTTCCTTAAGACGTGCGAAACATTTTCATGCTCGCGCCCAGCCGCACGTAGGCCTAATTATCGGGATAATGCAAATACGGAATTATTCTCTCTGTCGTCGAGCAGTGGCTGTGATTATTAGGCCGCCCGGAACGATAGTTCGGAAAGGCCTTATGTTTTACTGCAGTTTATCTTTTTTCATCGCGAGATCTCCGAGGTCCGTGGACCGATCTCTGCGAGATTTTGCCACATCGTCGGAAGCATGTTCAGTTTACAAATGCCGGTCCAAAAATTTGGGGTGTGCCCCAAATAATTTTGAGGACGGAAAACACGCTAAATTTGGCCAGATTTCGGACCACTTCCCACTTTGAGCTCGAATAGTTCTATCTCAAAAATGGACAGAGATATCCAGCGTTTCCTCCCGCGTTAGATGAAAAAAGTCCGGTGAACTTTGGTCCACTTTCCACAGCGTTCTCGCGGCTAATGTTTAGGCCTACCCATGAGATCGACTTTTTCGGTAGTCCATATTTCGGCCCATAGGGGGTGCTGCGCCCCGAAATTTTTACACGCGTCACAGAATGGCCAAGTCTTGCTTGCCCACACCCCACACTCCACAGGGGATGGAGGTTCCCCTTACATTTTTTTCAAAGGGGGTCAAAAATTGGCTTATAATTCAGCGTATTAGCGCCTATAACTTTGAGGTTAGGGGGAGTAGCCCCATGAAACTTTGCCACATGACGTGCCATAAGGGGGGGACATTATCACTTATATACAACATTTGGGGGCACGGCCTTTTAAAATTTGGGAAGGCAAAAAACGTCCAAAACTTTCAAATTTGATTGCGAATATCTCAAGAACCGGTCAATATATCGAAAACATGAAACAAATTTCATTGAGAGCAATTCCTGCTGCGTTGAACAAAAAATGGTGAACTTCTATGCACTAATAAAAAGTTATAGGCGCAGATGTAGACCTACTTATCGACAATGCGCATTCTACAATTTCTACGTATGCTAATGCATTTTAGTAGGGGCCACGTAATTTTGCTACCCTGGGCATTTCGACCCCCAATAATTAACTTTTCACCCAATCGGACTTACGGCGCCGGGCGGCTTCACGTTGGGCTTTGCCCCATATTTTTAGTTATTTCATAATTAGGCCCCTATTATGCCAAAAATTGATTCTTATCGCAAATCAAAAATGTACAGCCTATTTCGACTGCGATAGCCTACTGGCAAAGTATAAAAGTAGGCCTGTAGTTATAGGTGCATGCCGCCTATCAGTCGATTTCGACGACCGTAAAAAGCTGTTTGCTCTTTTACCTCATCTACAACTTTCGCAAATTAATGCAATACTTTCAAACAGCGAAATTACGAACTTAATTTCCAATTTTTGAATGCATCCTGCCTAATTAAAGAGTCAATCAATCAATCATTTTTGTCGCAGTTCGGCAGTGGCGGTTCTAGCCGGCAATATCTGGGGGCACGGCCCCATGGCGAGCGCGGTAGCGCGAGCCTATAACGGGGGTAACGGGACAGAGCCTCCAGCGGTGTCCAAGGGCAGCTAGAGCCCCTGGTGTCGATCATAATGGGGAAAGCTGAAACACTTTTGGTTTTATAGACGTTCAATGGAAGCTGCAAATTTGCTCACTTTGATATAGCCCTGCAATTTGGAAACACAAAGAAATCAGATATTCGTGTTATCTTTGCAAAAATCATGGATGACCTGGGGCTGTCCCCCAGGGCTGTCCCCTGGTAGGAACACCCTCCCAGCCTTGGCCTAAAACCGCCACTGCAGTTCGGGTAGCGATGTCATTGCACGTTGTAAACTGATTCCCCAGAGGGCAGCACTAATGTCGAACTAGCTTTTATAAATTCGCTGATTGCGCAAGCCGTTTTAAAGACTGTACACCAAAGTGGTACATTCGCACAACGGTAGTTTTTTCCGTTGTTTAAAATAATCAGTTGAAATAATAAATTAAAAATTATTTAAAATGACAATTGATGGAAATTAAAGACAAAGTAGGACACCTTTATTACAATCAAGAAAATAATTATAAATAGCTTTATAGCTCTACAGTGCTGTAATTTCGTCAGTCGAAAATACCACACAATTTTTGTTTGCCAATTATTGAACTTGTCAATTTTGGCAAAATTATGAAATCTGAAGTTTCAGCGTTCGCTTGACGACAGATTGTCAACAAAGTGCATTCGTCACATTTGGCTTTTTAGTAGACCCCAGAGCCGCCGAATTTAGTCGTCGCCGCCGAATTTTCAGCCTTAGCCAAATATCAGCCGTAAAAAATTTGACTTTAAAGTCGTTGCCTCAGCCGCTGCTAAATTATTTCCCTTTGTGGTTTCATTTCTCCGCACATTCAGCAACACTGTACAAAAATACCTGGAAACGTTTATATGACGTACATATTTAGTGAACTGACCAATCCGGCTCTCACCAGTTTATACTTTGACAGTTTTGACACAACTCTAGGCATTAAAAATTACACTCTGCTGTCCGCACCTCCCTTCCCTAGTCTCTACTCTATCTATAGCTCGTGAGGCTGATAGGGTGTTAAACACGATCCAGCATACGTCCAGCATTACCATCGTGTATTTTGAATACATTTGCTAGAAGTTTGACATGGGACTCCATGACACTTGTGAGGCAACACCAAACCCATCATGACTGAACTTTTTGACGGACATGCCTACTTAAGCATCTATAGTCGAATTATGTTTTCCGTACGATACTTTTGAGAGTTTAGTGGCAGCATGCGCAGCAGCTTGTGGATAAAGATCTCCTCAGCCTGGTTGCTCTTCCACAATCCAGCGTTTGCATTTTGAGTTTGACCACATATAGGGCCTTTAGGCCTATATGTAACCCTAATATCACACTTATTAGCTTGGTAACTGAAAAAATTGAAGTAGCGCTGCAATTTCAGTAGGCCTATAATTTTTCTTTATCGTCAAACAACAGTTCAATTTTGAGCGCTTTTTGGTCGTTACCATGATTAAAAGACATCATGGTAAATAATTTTTTATAATCATTGTATTGCAATATTGTGATATCGAAAGTCGAAACGACCCATCCCTACTCTGCGAGTGCGAATGCTTTTCGAATGTGTTAAATATTCTATTAGTATTGCAAATAAAACTTGTACCGTTGAGTTTTTCCAGTATTTAACGTACTTGTTTTCTATTAGTGTGCAAGAATTGCATTAAAATTATGGCATCGCCATTTGCTCGAAATCTGTTGAAGTTTATCGGTATTGTAAACATTTTGAGGTTTATTGGTTGTCCGGTGTGTCGTGTCACTATCAGAGATGTGCTGATCCTGGAATTTTGGGTCCGCGTTTGCAGCGTGGCCTCCGCGTCCGCAAACCAAAGCCGTCTTGCGTCTACGTCCGCACTGCTAGCAACAATTATAATGTTTAAAATATTCTGGATTCCAGTGCCAGCCTTTAACAATGTGGCACGCATAAAAAACTACAAGTCCAACTGAAATTTTGTAGTATTGTTGTTGCTAAAAAGTAGAAAAACGTTGCGTTAAAGAAACTCGTTATTTTCAGGGATCGTCCGCATCTGCAAAGGCTTCAAAAATTGCGACTGTGTCACGTCTGCAAATGCGTTCGCGTCCGCACGTCTCTGGTCGCTATGGATACCAAATAGCATTATTACCGTTCTTGAAAGGGGCATGGCATCACTTTTTACCCGCACTTTTAGCTTGCCGTGTATTTTAAAGAAAACATTGCATGAATGTATGTAACTAGCTTGTTTGTTGTCTATATTGTCTCCATTAATTCAAAGGGTGTGTCTGATATCTTACTAAACCTAATCCTGTCAGTTGAACTAAGTCTTGTGGGAGTTGTCCTTGTTATGAGTATGAGTATAAAGTAGTAGTAACCGAAGAAAAGATTTTGACATGATAGTCTGAGATTTGGCAAATTTTGTGTATAGTGTGATTATTTATTATGTTCATGATCTTGTTTTCATCTGTAACAGAATGCTTATTGTCATTTGTTGCTAATACAACAAGAAAAGCCCAGCTAATGCAAAGCGGAACACACGACAGCTGTGCATGTTTAAAGGCCCACTGCGAACAAAATCTAGATCACCGGTTTTCAGCAATTGACATTAAGTATCTATAGCATTTCATTTACACTCGCCAGAGGGCATGACCGATCTTGCGCAGCTGCATTGGCTGAAAGTCACAATTTTTTTACCCCACTGTCACTTAATGCCCTCACTCGGCATGACCCCTTTTGAATTTATGGAAAAGCTTTTCGGATCCTAAAACTAGAGTCATCCAGGCAGCTGACAGTAAAGATTTGGTGTTCCTAGCTTGCACCGTTTTTGACTTATCTACCCGTGTGACAGCAGACAGATGGACGGATGGAATTGCAATGGCTAAGATGCGCTACAGCAGTAGCTGCTGTCACGTGAATAAATGAAATGAAGGAAATGTACTGCCAGTTTAGATGATGCTCTGATAAATTTTAATTAGGTTCGACTATCGCAGTTTAAAGTATTGTACAGGAACTGAGGAATTTGGTTCATGCAAAAATTTTGTACTTGTTGGTTTATTTTTTTTGCTCTTTATTGTGTTCTAACAATGTGCTTCTGTTGGTGTTTTAGATATTGGAGCCAATTTGACTGGTACGTAATAAGGAAGTTCAGAGACTTACTTGAGAAGTATACTTATATTTTCTTACATATTTACTGCTTATAGAAGGGGATCGCTTCGTGTTTTGCAATGTCAAATCAACCAATACTGCAAAAAATTTTTCAGGTGACCATCTCAGATTTTCTATTTGTTGGCACTCATGTATACCAAAATTCGTTGAGATAAAGCTTAGCTCTATATATGTCTCTGTTCAAGAATGAGATGCATTTTTTTGCGCACGATTCATACGTAACATTTTCAGTTATTTGCCTGCAGGTAACTTGCCAATTTTTTTCCTATGTCACTCATTCCAAAGAATCTTTGTTTTAGCATTATGTCTCGTTATACTTTTTCTACATCATGAAGCTTCTGTTACTACTTACCAGATTGTTACTGCCACCACTACCGCGTTTGCAATGGACGACACCAACTGCAACTATTACAGAAGACAACATGCATCATGGCAGCACGTTTTTTATGTCGTGACTGTAGGTAGTCAATTTAAAATGTAAGTTTCTCTATGTTGACAAAACACTGGGTGTTGATATTACTGTCAAAATTATCAGAAAGTTATGAACTTTTAGGAAAATGGATAAAATGTATGTGCTAATTTTGGTGTCCGTGTACCTTTAAGCATATGTTTGATTTGTTCTGTTGTGATAATATAACCGTGTTTCTGTCTGTTAACAGATCCAATGTTCAGAGGTGTATACCATGGCTCAACAAAGCATAGAGGTTTTTGTCACCATTCTGACATTTCATTATTAATACCTATGTAATGTTTTTGATTGTTTTATTGCACATTTTTCATTTCTTGTTTTTAAATTGTAGCCACTTTTGCTGTATGCTTGAATTCTGATCACAAGCGGAGCAATGCAATATGTCAAATGTCAAATGTAAATTTATATAGCGCATTATCGTAAGAAGTTTTAATCCACTGGACACACTAATACTGTGAGAACAAGCGACTGTCTAAAAGTGTCTGCAGAACAGTGCAGTAGAAAAATTATGTAGCACGGTGTTCTCCCACATTTTTGGGTGCTCGTAACTGACATGTTAAAGTGGTGTACTTTTGTAGATGACTTTGATGATATGCTGCAACGATGCTGGGACAACTCACTAGATAAGGTTTATCACCTTTCTTATGCATGTTTGTCTATTTGTCATTTTAACAAACTGATAAGGCTTCGAGGCCAGAAGGTTAAATGTCACTGTCATAGTTGCTGGAAGACTATTGAGCTCATGAACACTGTCTGTTAAGCTCTAGTTGTCTAGTTTTGTTATGTGGCCATTCTAACCAGCGAAATTACTATTTTTACCTTTCATTTATCTTTTGCTTGTGTCTGTCCGTCACGTACATTGTGCTAACATGAAAACGAAATAATGGAGAAAGACAAAAATTGATGTGAAAATTTTCGGTGTAGGATTTTCTTGTGTGTTAATTATTAGCCCAAAAGTTGGGTTGAGTGCATTATAGGCCTTGAAAGTGCCATCATACGGGTGATTTTGCTGTCTTTTCATTTCCAGTTGGGAGGGGGAAGGGTGATCCGCATGAATCTTCTCTGCACTGAAAACTCTGCAAGCGTCATGGATTGGTTGTAACTTGTAGGTCTGGCCACAGCACGTGGCATGGTTCATTGAAGTCAAAGTTGAGAACTGTTCTGTTTACTGGTGTAGATTATTGTTACCGGTGGAAGTTATGACGACTGTAAAGAGGCATTGGACCTGGCTAACAAACACAGTTTGTATCATATTACAGTATTTACACTTTTTGTCAGTATTATTCCCACTTATAGTGCACATGGTAACAGAGAGCTGTGATCTGAAGCCAGTTACTGCTTTCGGGTTGATTTCTAGCAATTACTGTACTTTTTATGGTTAACTGAACAAATTCCTTACCATAGACCTTAGTTCCTCCAGTTCCTGCCGGAACGTCGGGCAATGAGCTTTCTCCATTTCGGTCTGTTGCTGTAGATTAATATATATGTTCCAAACACAATATACAATGAGATTTATAATTTGTGCAGTAATTTTTGATGTTGTACTTTATTTTATTTTTGATTCAAATTTGAGTGCAATTCTAGAGATAACCCTTTGATTCTTCATTGTTTTTAGTTGTAATGGTTGGACTTAAGATAATGGATCGTGGGTTTGACACCTGGTCAAGTGCTTACTAACTGGATGGGTGACTGTCTGCAGAGAGGTAGACCATCTTGGTATATAACCAACCGTCAAGGTAAATTCCGCCTTTCATCCCTCGTTGGTAGGTAAATCAAATACCGGTGTGTCTGGCTGTGGTTAAGGCATTCACTTTTGCCGGGTGGCAGTTAACACAGGTTGGTGGCGTGGCATAGCAGTAACACGTTCATGCGATTAACAAAGTTACTCCACACCAGGCCGGGTTAGTACTTGGATGGGCGATTGCTTGCGGGCAGGTAAACCATCTTGGTATGTAACTAGCTGTTTAGGTCAACTTAGCCTTTCATCCCTCCAGCGTACGTAAATCGAGTACCGTCCTATCTGGCTAGTGTTAAGGCGGTGTTTCACCTGTGTCGGGTGGCAGGTAACAATGTGATCCCATGTGGCAGGTAATGCTTTGTAGCTCTGAGATGGGCTTGCCACAGAAAGCTATATCATTACCTTTTAACCCTGAATACTGCATGATTCCATGTGGTGGGTGATGCTCCAGAGCTCTGAGGTGGGTTGCCATTAAAGGTCCGTGGACGCCAAAATTAGTGTATACATTTTATCCATTTTCCTGAAAGTGCGGAATTTTCTGATAACTTTGACAGTAAAATCGGCGCCCAGCGTTTTGTCAACACAGAAAAATTTACTTTTGAAGTCGGCGATCTACGAAAACGACGTAGAAAATGCGCCGCCATGATGGTCTGCGGTAACGTCATGAGTTTAGCCTATAGACGTCATGAATATTAATGGCCTAGCCTAGAATGATGACGTCGTCGGCTAGGCCATTAATATTTATGATTTATATGGGTTAGGGTCGTGACGTCACCGCAGGCACTTATAGATTAGAATATTTTGCATGACGTAACATAATGCCGCATTTCGTTTGAATTCACGCATTAATTTCATATATTTATGAAGCTCAAATCGACATATTATATATGCGAGGTTAAATGTCTAA
>Ga0209454_1000560_pt1 | contig 19992 bp, 13 predicted proteins | sample WorMetHERISLAND1_2_FD_187400 | JGI IMG/M metagenome (GOLD analysis project Ga0209454, IMG submission 187400) | Marine gutless worms symbiont microbial communities from Max Planck institute for Marine Microbiology, Germany - Olavius geniculatus... | ecosystem: Host-associated > Annelida >... | reverse complement strand
TGTTTTGCATAGTAGTGTTTCTAATTCAACTTCTCTTTGTTCGTTTTTGTTTAAAAACGTTTTAGTTCTTTTTAGTTTGTCTGCTGGTGCAAATTATCATATCATATTATATATTATGTATCTGTAAAGCATCGTGATATAACTTTGGAGGAGCTAGCGATGACAGCTTATAGAGGACACCGTGAAACAAAACGATCGGGACAGCACTACGGAAAGGAGCAACAGATTGATTTCGTATAAATACACATTAATTAACTAACACTGGCACAAACTCTAACTACTGACCCTATCCCTAACCCTAACTCTAACCGACCTTGACCCTAAAAAGTCGGAAAATGCGAGAGTCGTAATTAATTTTTTCGAGGTAATAAATGTCTGACTTGGGGTTACATGTTGCAAAAAAGTAAAGTTCGCAACACTTACTTTATTTTTTTTCTAACATTTAACTTTAAGTTAGACATTTATTACCTCGATAAAAATTAATTACGACAGCGAAGAAAAATGTTGCAAAAAGTAGGACTCGAACCCGGGCAGCTGATTCTCAGGCTGCCCACTCGGCCACATAGCAGATGTCGACAAACGTTTTTCATTGGCGCTATTTATGCTAGCGCCATATAACCGTCCTATAGGGCCTACTATAGTTATCGGGTACCAGCCTACTGGCCCTCTATTGGTTGTTGCCCATTTCGATAGTGCTCTCCTAAGGTGCTTTTCCGTCAATTTCCGTCAAAACTTTTTATCTTCAAAATTAACGTCAATAATCCTAGAACGGTTTATTCCGCCAGGGGACGGCTTTTTAAAATTAATTCAAATATATGGCACACTTTGACTGTAATGGAAATACAACCACTTGTGATGACGCTACGAGTTGTATACATGAGAAACATGCGACTGACCTCGGTTGATTTGAAGCGAAAACATTTCTTGAGATGTTTGAGCGTGAAAGTGACGAAGATGTTGAGTCGTTCTCCGATGGACTGAAACATGACGAGGTTGAGAGGAATTCCAGTCAGCGCGTAGAGCATGCAGAAGATCTTGCCGCCTGCAGTCTTCGGCGTGCTGTAACCGTAACCTGATAACAAACGCGCATTGCTTTTTCTTTCTTTTAATATACGGTCATTAGCTAACAAACTTAGTACAATACTCGATTCGTTTGTCTGTTTTTATTGTTTTTAGCCATAAACCCGCTTATTTGTTCTGTCTGTAACGATAGTTTTTAAAGTAGGTTTCGTTAAAACTGTTTATAGCTTTTGGACAAACTGTGAGATGTTTCCGTTTGCATGTTTTTTTAGATTTAGATTTATTATGTATCTTGTGCTTGCGTTTTTAAAAGTTGCGCTTGTCAACTTTACATTAAACGAATATATGAATGAATGCTCGTCATTTGTTTTACTTATTTATTGTGCGGGCGGGCGACCGTCCTATTGCTACGCGTCTTGACTGTTTGTCTGGCTGTTTGTCTGTCCGTTCATCTGTCCGATACGAAATTGTAACTGAAAAAACGAAACGGCGTACAACAATAAAAATTGGTGTTCATGAACGCTATCCAGGACACTATATACACAGTTTAAAAATCAAAGTTCCAGTTTGCCGCATATCAAAAATCTTCAAATTGACACATATCTCGCGACAAAATTTGCGTACCAGTTTGTACCCGCATTCCTGCGAAAGATTTCTCAAAAAGTACTGAACGTTTAAGGCAGCCATTGTTTGTTCTATTATAAAAAGTAATTCTGTTGTAAAATTTTATACATTTTGCGGTGACGTTCAATAAGATAGTACCTTTTCGTTGGTTACTGAAAGTTTTGGGGCAGCGTCATCGACGAGCAGATTCGTCATTATTTCTCCGTTTACGAGTGTTTAAGCTTACTTAAAGAGACGGACAAAGAGGTGAGCCGAGACAAAGACAGTAATATGTAGACACGAACTAGAAAGACAACAAACGTCTCGTACTACGCAAGCTGCCGTAACTAATCTGTTCCAATCTACATAGGGCTAAACGAAGTTGAGTAATAATGATTTGTGGACTTTTTTCACTGGCAAAAACGATTTAATTAAAGCAGTGCAAACGATGAAATATTGCAGTATCTAACCGCTTCTCAGTCACGAGTGATGTATTTAAATATAACAGCAATCAAACTATAAAATTACTGTCGTTGATGTAAAATAAAAATGTTACGGTTTAAAAACAGTACTCTATTAAATACTTATACACTTTTGTAACGTCTTGTGTTGTAAAATACGGATCGAAATTTGAAAAAAATTAGAAAATTTTTTTGTGGAACTTTTGAAGCGCCAGGATAGAAATACTACTAAAATACCGCACTGCTAAACTGATTAAGCGAACACATAGTGCGAGCTTATACCACCCCAGACAGTGTGGCACTGTATTTACACTACACTCAAATGGCCGTCGTTTGGTTTATGACGCACGATTGCAGCCAAAAATTGTGAAAACGGTAGTAGTGCAAGGCATGTGTGGTGTAATTGAATAGCAGTTTACGATCAGCAGTTTACATTTTTTAAAAACTTCGTAGAGGTTGCTGCTTTCAGCGATGCTTCTATAGATTTACTCGTATTCACTCTACCTTTTATCTACTACATGCGTTCGATTCTGCTAAAAATTTCGAAATATAAATATACAAATGTACGCGGCGGTGGCGGCGGCGGCAGCGTGAGTTTGCTTACCGATGGTTGTGATGACCGTGGTGGAGAAAAACAGAGCTCCGGAGAACTTCCACTGCGTGCCAAAGCGATACGGCATAAACCTGATGATGTTGGCAGCGATCCGCTGGTAATCCGATGCAGTGATATTGTAGCGCACCTGGAGTCTCTGTGCTTCGTCCTCCAGCAGACGGCTCTCGGAGATCTCGTGCTCCGACTCCAACGCATCGAACACTGCTGCCCCGACCAGCAGGTAAGTAAACGTACAGATGATCAGTTGCTTAGCAACCCAGTCCCCAGTCTACCGTGCCACGCACCTGTGGACATGTTCAGTCAGCTGCGTGGTAATATCGTCCACGTACAGATGATCAGAGCCAGCGTTCGAACGTTCTGTCGCTTCATCGCACACCTGCTACACAAGCGGCAACGATGCACTCGTGCAGCGCGCGGCCATATTATGTCCGCGCTGCGCCATTTTGTCGGAGTTAGGACTGGGGTCACGCCGTCTCCCAACTCTAACTTTAATCCGGGACCCGTTGATCCCGCAATAGGCTACCTCCGGTCACACTACGTCTTGGCGGAGGCATAAAATAGCTGCAGCGTCATTACACCTTTACCTTATTTACACCTGCCGATACATACTCTAGGTTAAAAGTTCCTTTCTCCATAGTCCTATTCGTAGTCTCTAAATGCTGGTCTTCCATACTGACAAATAAGCCACTAATGTAAAAAGCAACGTTCAATTCCCGCTGTTCTCAGCAATGATTAGTGTGTTTAGCGAGTGCGTGCTAGCGTAATGGCTAGGGTGTCAGACTTGCGATGAACAGTCACGAGTTCGAATTTTAGTCACGTCGTTGACAGGCCAGACCACCGCACCTACGCCAGTTACAGAGCTGTCCGCGTGCGATGCTGACTGCTTTTTTAAACTTTATTACTTTGCGGTAGAGGTTAGTACATTTGCTATGCCAACGGCTTGTGGAAAGACGGGAGTTGATTTGCAGCCGAATTCTACGCAATATCAACGATTTTCTCTCAACGTTGTTTTGCTTTATGTACTGAATACACGAGGCGATCGTCGCGGCGATCGGTCGCGGCGACGATTGCCGCGACGATCGCCTCGCGTATTCACTACAGGCGATCATCGGTCGCAGCGATTATGCAAATAAGCACCAGTCACAGCGCAACGTTTGGCGGGGATATTTTGCATGTGTTATTACGTTATTGTTGACGTCACACTGTTTACGTTGCAAATGAAGTCCGACGATGATAATGACAATTTAATTTGTTAAAATATATCTGGTACTGTGAGTGTAGCTTGAAAGTTGAACTGTTTTAAAGCTCCTGCGACCTGGTAATTTTCCTTTTCCTTTTTATGCCAATCCAGCCACTACTGCCATAAACAATAAAACGTACATTATTATGGCCGTCTAGGCCCCAGAAAGTAAGTTTTTGATTGATATAATTTGCATAGCGGCGACGATCCGCAAACGGGTTGCTTGAACGATCGCCTGTTCGACTGCGGCGATCGTCGCAGCGATTGTCGTGGCGATTGTCACCGCGACTAGTCGCCGCGATAATCGCGCGACAGTCGCCTCGTGTATTCACTGCATGTAACTGGTCGCGGCGATAGTCACGGCGACGATCGCCGCGACGATCGCCTCGTGTAAACACGGCATTAGTTTTGACTTTGTTTCAGTTTATCGCTTATGTACTGAATACACGACACGATCGTCGCGGCGATTGTCGCGGCGATCGGTCGCGGCGTTGATTGCGGCGATAAACTGAAACAAAGCCAAAACTAATGCCGTGTTTACACGAGGCGATCGTCGCGGCGATCGTCGCCGCGACTATCGCCGCGACCAGTTGCATGTAGTGAATGCACGAGGCGACTGAGTGACGATGCAGTCGACCTATGCGAGCGTCATAAATGCTTAGCGGGTTATGATGTAGGCCTATGATTTAAGGCCTGTCACGCGGTGCAGTAACACGACTAACCACCCCGAGAAATATACCTTCTGCTGCTATCGACAACTACAACAGCCACAGTCATTCGAAGTTGCCAGTTGCATGTAGCTTCGTTCACATACTCGTCATTGCAACTCAGATTCTGACACGGCCCTCGAATCTCCCGTTCGTTTACCTGGCACCGCGCGATTGTCCCTGTTAAAGCAAGCTGCAATTAAGCGAATGGATTAAGCAGCAGGCGTCGATTCCGTGTACCTGACGACGCGTTTGTCACAGAGCAGTTTTAATGCAGTTTCATTTAACGTCCAACGGCTGTAGCAGTGTGCCCGAGTGTTGACCGACGGACAATCACGTTAAGGTAACATCTGTCCCATTAGTTAAAATTACTTTCAGCGGTGCTGCCTAAAAAGTCTCCCAACTTTGGTGGTTTATTTTTCAGGGGTGGGTACTTTAAATCGTTTTTACGCGCGAGAGGTAGCATATTAGCGCGTATTAGCTATCGTAATTCTGTCTTGGTGTCTGTCCGTCCGTCTGTCACAACCCGGTACCGATCGGAGCCCAAGTGAGAGAGACTTCTGGTTTTTACCATATGATAGCCTAGAGTCTCTAGTATATCGCGACACAATTTCATGCCATTGCGCAAAAAAGGTCCCCACGAACAAAGGGGAGAAATAGGGGCACCCCATCCTTTAAAAAGGCGGCGTTATTCTACCGTTATTGGCTCGTCTAACGTAAAAATGGTTAAAAATAGAAACAAACATGCTGTTTATCATAACAAGCACTGGCGACAAGCCTCTTAAAAATGTCAACATCGATAACCTTGAATTACCTTGAACCTCAGAAAATGGGGGTATTGTAAATTTTTTGCGATTTCGGGCTGCGACACGCATTTCAAAAGTGAATTGCACCCACATGGCTACAGATAGACCAAGACAACCTGCATATGAAAATTTTAGCATTGAATGTAGATTTTAGCAATCTAAGTCCGGACCCTCTAGGTTTAAGAAAGCCTGCGCACGCGGGTGTTAAAGAAAATGGTTGCAGATAGGCACATACATGCTGTTTACGAGCTTCTTAGGATTGTCAACATTAATGACCTTAAATGACCTTACACTCTGAAATAGAGGGTTTAGTGATTTTTTGGCGATTTGCGGCTGCAAAAAAGTGAATTGCGACGAAATGGATGGAGATAGACCAAGATTACTAAGAACTGCTATTTGCTTTCGCGCGTATCGTGATCATTAGCTCACATTTTGTGTTTCCTTTTGCATGTAGATCTGCAGCGACCAAAAAAGAACAAAATCCAACGAAAATAAAAATAATATTCAAATAAATAAATAACAGCAAGTAAGTGAGTTAGAAAGTAGGCTTACATAAACATTTATATTGCGTCTGAAAGCTGGTCGTGATCCGTTAGTTCCGTTAGTAAGAGAAAAAGAGATAAAAACTCGACGGTAAGTCATCGCGCGTCCGATACAAAGCAACTTGCTACACTTGCAGAGTTGCATTATACTCCAAATTTCCATTCTGTGCGATTGTCAGATAGCTGCAGAGCATTGCATAAAACGTGTCGGCAAACTGAAAGAAAAGTAGCAGACCTACGCAGTATCAACATACATACGATAAGCCGATCATGGATTACGTTTAAAATAAAAACGATGTGTTGCCAAAAAGACGTTAAAAGGAGCCGCCGACTTTAGTTGAAAATTTCACATTTGATATTTTATACTTGCATTCCAGGAGCTTTCTATGCTCAATAATGCGTTTGCGGCCGGCGTTCCGTCTCAAGATCATCTTCGGAGCCCTGGACATTGCTAAAAAAATACAAAGCTTCTTCTAGCGGTGGAGTGGGGCTTGCAGCGGAAGATGTTCGTGATAAAAATCAAAAAGTCGTTCATAATCGCGCGAAATTTTCCACGTTTTAGTCTACGATTATTTTCGGCAAGGCCCCTCAAGTTATGGCACCTGCATTACAAAACTAAGCTCACTTCCGATCACATGAAAAAGTGTCACGGCAATCGGCTGACGCTGCTCGGAGATCTCGCGTCGAAATAATAAAAACATTAGCAGTAAAACAAAGGCCGTTCCGGCGAAGCTAAAGTTAGCCGAGGAACCCTGGCGTCATTCGTATTAAGACTGGCAGCTGAGTATGACTTATTATGACCGGTAATGAATCGTGAATTATTCAGACGATAGCACCCATGACGAGCTATCACGCTATGCACACACACCGCAGCCGCGGTTGTTTTCGTCGATAGCAAGCTCAAGTCTAAAACACTGACAAAATAGGCCTACAACAGTACATTACTTCATGTTTTGTCAAGAAGAATATTTAAAACTATAGTTAACATTTTTGCTGTAGAACAATTATCAAGTTCATCGCAAACACAAATTGACGACTAAATTTGTATTTGTATTTAGTTGAAGTACCAACATTTTCATTCATGTACTAGATAAGAAAAAAATAATCAGAAAAGTCAGTTAACATCAATAAAATCACCAAATATTGGCAGTGCAAATAAATTACAAAATAGCGGTGTACTTGAATACCACTCGCCAACAGCACGTTCAATATCGCGCGACCCGAAGCAGCTCACTCGCTGTTAATGCGTCATTTCCGTTCGTCGACGTACAATATTAAAATAAATATTATCAATCTTAAACATGGAACATATTTTCAATGATTTTGTAATGTCAGTAATTTTTAAGATAATGCCTACGCTACAGAGTATGAATGCATTGTTGTAAACGGCCAAACTAAGACTTTTGCATTTCACACGGTAGTGTAAAGACAGTATTAGAGTGAAATGAGCTAAACTCATTTAGGCCTATATTAAGTTTTTGTGATGTTGCGTGCGATAAATAATCAAAATCGGTTTATGTTTTATGGAGTTATTTAAACAAAAAGCCCCAGCTGTCGCTAGGATAGCCGACAGCCGACCGTACTGGTTGTCAGTGACCTTTAAGTTTACATGTATAAGGTCGATGATTTGCAGGTAATTTGAAAGCCAATATGCGACTTTCTATTAATGACTGATAATAACCTAGGCCGTTTCTCTCACCGTTTTCGAGATATAACCAATTTTCCGTTGAAAGACGCACATTTTTACTACTCCCTCATCTCATTCAACAACCCCCAGTTTTATAATATTTCCCTTAAAGTAGATGACCAAAACTTTGCATGCCCAAGTGTAAGACCCATGGCTAATTATTTCTGTAAAAAGTTTTCTTCTACTTCCTACTTCTTAGCTACAGTACATCCGTTACGGACGACAAACAGACGACAACCATGACAACAGCTCGACTGTTACTAAAGAACGGTCGGCTAAATATTTAAGTGGCCCCGGTTTTTTGAAACACGGTGTATAATATTTAATTAATTAGTGATCGAGATTAATTTGTCGTCAAAACAAAATCCACGCTTTCAGTTTTATTTTGACTAACTTGTAGGCTTAGGCCTATTGGTGCATGTTTTTTTACAACAAAGTTTCTGTCAGCTTTGAACCCCAAACCAAACACATTTATAGAAAACTAAAACTGGTGGCATGAGTAATTATTGGAATTTTTCTCCGTTTTTGCTTTTTTTCTTCGTTGTTGTCGCTGTAGTTGCCCTTGCTTTTACTTTTTCTTGTTTTCTTTTACTTTTTCTTCCTTTTTTCTAAAAAGAAAAACCTTTAAAATCCAGCTAGGGAGTTTAAGGAGCACTGTAAGCTCATGCCCGAGACGGAGTCAAAGTCGAAATCGAATGTGGTGCATTCAGCTTTAAAATTGGATATCCTGCTACAACACTTTCAGTAATTTTTCTGAGAATTCATGACCACAAGTATCACACAGCACACAAAATAATACAGCACTGACATAACGCCACGTGGCTTGGTAAAATTATGATAAGGGAGAGGTGATTACACGGGTAGAGGTGTTAGGTGCTAGCAACGGGTCACACAGGACGAAAATAACACTGGCGATCGAGTTCCAGTCTTCGTCACAGCATTGCAACACTACAGCTGCGCTCTTCAATACCGAACCGCTCGAGCAACATGTTTAGTGAAATTGTACAAGCGTAAGAAACTTTCTCCTATGGTAGTTTTTCGTAATGTTAAATAGGCCTAACTTAAATGCAGTACTTTGATGGCTTACTTAAAATTTCTACATTTTGGTAGAGTTACTTTTTGAGTGATATTGATTGTTTCGAATGAAGTGGACCACGCCATAAACATAAACTTTGCGTACCGTCACATAATTTTTTGAATGACGTTTTACAAAAAATATTTAGACTTATCTTGCCTTTGGTTAAAAATTGATACAACGTTTATGCATGCCATTTCGTATTCAAAACAAAAAGCAACTCAAAAAATCAGCACTGCGCACTGTTTAATTTTTTTACCTTTAAAAAGTTATGTGATAAGCCTACTCGTCGTTTATTTGTTTATTTGTATGTTGGTTTGTCAGCAAAACTACATAAAAAAATTACAAGCAGGTTTGGCTAAAATTTTCAGGTGAGGTTAAACTTGTTCCAACTTAAAAACGTTTAAATTTTTGTGATGATCCTGATCAGGATTTGGCTTCATGGTAGAATTAAAGTATTTCTTACCATTGCTAGATGAAACAAAGGGACAAATTAAACCTCACTCGCATGTAGTGCTGCCACCTTCGGAACACAATAGATTTGCGCTCCCCGATTGCACTTTTAGTCTAATATAACGATGGTCGTATTCTTGTAGACTGAATGCCGTCACGGGGGCAGCGGCGGGGATTAACGATGAGCTTCACGAATTTCGTAAGAAGATTGTTATAATCAGTCGAATGACGCAGGGAACAACAGACGGCACGATGACGTTTCGCATAAGGTCAGCCAAACGCATCACGTTTGCGTGTTCTCCTCTTTTGTTTTTTTTTTGTTGCCATTTATAACTTTCCAGCTTTCCTTCACCTCTTTTTTCTTTGTGTCTGTCTTCTTTAACCTAGCCGAGATCCATTGAAAAGTGCTCTGTTTTGTCCATATTCTATTTATCAACAAATGAAATGTATTCGTAAAAAATCATTGCTATAGCTTATTTAACTCAGTCAATTTTCTGTAAGCCTAAGTATTCGTTTATTTACAAATAGTGCAATCATAATGCAGTACAAGAAATAAATAATCAAATAAATCAGGCTATTGGAGAAAAACGAAAAACGCAATAGAAAAAACAGGCTGCATGTCAACTGTACACGTAAATTTACACAACAACTGACTGTAGAACACAATATTATAACATACTTTAGCACTCAAATGTGACTAAATTCTGTTTCGTACTACGAAAACCGTCCGGTCTCTTAAGTTACTGCCAGTTTTGCCCAAAACGCAAAACGTGGTACAGCAAGTTTAAATTAAAAAACTTTGTCAATTATTAACGGATTTTACATTTTTTTGTCACTGGCCCGCTCTGCGGAAAATTTGGGATTGCAATATCACAACTGTGTGTCGGTCTACTAGCCGGCTCGCAAAAGAAGACAACAGCTGGTGCAACGTTTTCTCAACGCAGCTGCGAGAGTCGTGTCAAATTGCGGCAAGTTCGATCGAAGAATGGCCCATTTCCGTCGCCATGTTTTGCACTGGCTGGATGTCAATGACTAGATTAAGTTCTAGCTGTGCGTTCAGGTGTACAAGTCTCGACACAGCATGGCTTTTGGATACCTGATCGATCTCTGCCAGCCGGTCGCCAGCATTGACAGCCACGGGCATCTGCGATCTCCAAGCCGTGGTCAGCTGCGGATTCCACAGATTAAGATGACAACCTACGGAAACCGTGCTTTTGGACGTGCCGGTCTATCTACTTAGAACGCACTGCCGAACACTCAAAATTGCAGTTTACACTGTTTACCTACTTTAAGGCGTCATTTAAAACATTTTACTTCACGTTTAACTAGACAATCGAGCGTGTTCGAGGTTGTTACAGTAACGCGGTGTATAAATTATTTATTTACTTTCTTACTTACTTACACAACCCACTGCACCTTAAATGTTTTGCTATACTATGTTATACAATACGAATACTGTGAACTAGAATGTTTTGTGTGCTGTGTGCCATAGTCTTGCTGACATGTGAACTACCAGAGACTTTGCGTATTTCACACAACAACTGTTATAAAAAGATAATGTTTCGTCGATTTGAACTGCAGAATCGAGGAATATTGCTCCGACGTATAATCCAATTTATACGTGCCGACTGTCAGCATTAGCGACTGGTCAAATTTTTTTTTCGCAAAAAGCGTTTTTACTCCAATGTTTTATTTTTTGCTTCACCAGATTCTATTTTATAAATTTGTAATGTGGTTAATGAGAACAGCATTTTATCAATAAACCGTATAGAAATGACGTTAATCATCAACAGTTTTCAGCATCTATACTTTAGATAACAGTCAATCAGGTGTTTTGCAAGCGTCTTTTAAAAACTTTATGCCAAGATTTCCACAAGAAAATAATCGGTACAAAACTAGTTTGTGCTACTTCGGATGTTAAATAGTTAATGTGTAGCTGGTCTTATTGGCATAGTACAAGTTTATTCACCATGATCACATTTTCGCGCGTTTAGTTTGTTCTTGCAGTGCTGAGGTCGATGCAAATTTCAAAAATTATTCATTACAAGAGAGTGTAGCGATGGGTTTTAGATGTGGTGGGACCTTTGATGATAGTTTTATCGCCAATTTTTCGCAATGTGTGACTGTAAAGTTTTTTTGGATCACAATGTATATTGGAAATGTGTGCTTGCATAGACATTACTTTGACATGAGTCCTCAGATTTGGTCATCCCAGGACGTCAACGCGTTTCACAGTCGCTTCGACTTACACAAGTATCTACGTGACAACGGCATATCGTGCTTGTTCGCCATTGACGCTGTTCTTACGTCCAGGCTCCTCAAGGGTATCTCATAATTCTGTGTTGAACTAACAGAAACGTTTTACAAATTACTCAGCAGCATGCAATGTACACCGTTTCTCAGAAAACGTCCCACTTTTATTTTGTGAATAACACAGCGAAACATTGTCCGATTTTAATTATTTTTGAAATGCAGCATAAAAAAATCGCGACGTAAATCACTATGGTTGTGCCTACCTCACATTCATACTGTTGCTACACTACCTTGTGAAATTCAAAAGTGGTAGTTTGGCCTTTTACAACAATGAATGAGTTTTTGAGACACGGTGAATATAATGTAACAAAATAAGCATGTATTAGTTTTACATGGCGGGGCGGGCGGCAGCATAACTTGTAATGTAGATGCATTGTTTTACCCGAGGCAAAGACTTCGGTTCGTCCGTCCTGACTGTGCGTCTGCCACACCTTGCGACTCTATCAAAACGACGCGAGATAGAATCTTGAAATCCTTACTTAGAAAAAAATTTTTGTTGCAAGATTTTAAAAAGCATAAAAATATACGATTTCACCAATAAGTCATCGTATCACTGAAACAGTGCAAGATTGATATTGATCACTAATAGGAAGTCGTTAGATTATTAAAATTTTTACACGTAGCGTTTAACTAAGCTCGAATAGCCAAATTTTTGTTTAGCATTATGATGAGACAAAAGCACGAAAATGACGCCACGTACTTTGAGCTAATGCATGCATCGTAAACATTATTTTTCTGTTTATGGTCTCCAGTAGATTTTACCTTAGGCCTACTGTGTTTAATACTGTGCTGTTAATTGTCTGCACATCCTGTTTTTCTGACTTTTTGACTACACGGTGTTTCACAAAAGGGACCCCTTTTTCTTTCTTTCATAATTCACTTAAATGACGATCAATTTGCACGAAATTTTTACCAGTTGTAGCTGAAGAAATACTAATTCAAAATATTTTAACAAAATATAATTGTTTATTAAATATTCTTTGCCACTCGTGACGTAACGCTGACGTCCTAATGTGTCGTGAGTACAAGCTTGCTTGTCTCAACTGGTGCTGTCATTTGGTACCCTGCTTCGATGGTGAATTTAATCTGGTTTGCTAATGAAGAAATGTTTATCGTGTCAACATTAAGCAACATGGGGGCTTGAAATCAGGTGTTTCACGAGTTAGAAACTTAACCATCTTGCAATTTCTGTGTGCTAGTGCTCTGTCTTGCTCGAAGCTGCGAGCCTGCGATCAGCAGAAAAAAGTCAAGCTATTCCAACAACTGCGTGAAAGGGATCGTTTTGAGCAATTTTTGTAGCTGCAGTGGTAAAACTTTAACAATTTGCCAACAGAGACGCAGATTAAAAAATTAATTAAGTTTACCATCGAAGCAAAGCAGCTATACTCAGCAACTGACAACACATACTTTCACCTACTTTTTTTATAAAACGCCGTGTATACATATAGTGAATAGAGATTTATAATACTGACTGACGTCGCGCGCAAACTCGCAATTGGCTAATAATAATAATAATAAACTCGGAAACTGAGTACTAAGGGTTTAATAAATAATATATAATAATAATAATGTCAAACATAGAGGACTTAGAGAGGAGCTACAATCATTGTAGTCCATACTAACTCAAACCTGCCCAAATCGCTTCAAAACCGTTTGTCGGTTAGTTTAATTAACTGAATTCTGTGCAATAAAAAGTCATCGTGTGTGCTATGCAGAGTGTCCGGTGCCGTATGCGATTGTTTTCCGCGGCTATGAGTTCACTGAGCTAAGCCAGTCACAGGTGAAACTGGATGCTGTTACGCTTTGTGTGCTCAATTCCAGGTACGACATCGGGCTCGTTTGATGGCGGGTAATTAACGAACACATGAGCACTTTCCATTTTAATTTTTTTCACTTTAGTTTTGTTTAAAACAGTTTAAGTTTTTTTGTAGGCTACATGGTAGATTAAACGGGCAGCATGCCGGCGAGTTTTCTGGTGCAAATCATTCGCTGTATTGTATCACATATAAGACGAACTAGTGTTAGTGGTGCAACTGATATTCAAAAGCATTGAAGTTTTATGTCCGGCTTACATGCCGACGCAACCGCATGTTATTGTAATTGTAATTTCTTTGAAGGTCTACAGTGGCGAGCAAAAATGGGCCTGGTAGAAAAATTTAACATTTTCCTCATACATTACAGGAATCCAGATGTTATGTAGTTTATGTCTTTTTGTACTGTTTGTGGGCGTAGATGAGGTTCCGTTGAGTAAAAGTTCAATGCTATTTTTTATATTAAGACACTTTGGTCTGGGTAAAGTTAAACTCAATCAATTATGCAGAACAACTACCCAAGTCAGCCGCGTGGTTTGCTTAACTGACTGTTAGCACTTTTAGCATCTTAGGGTAAGTAATTTCTTGACGGCACATCAGTACAAAATAAACCATTCAGTGCTATGTTATCACCTTGGGTGATATTAGAGTAAGTAATAATAAGCAGAACTCGCAGTTTTTCTTTAGCAGTGGTTACCTGCTAGGCTGCTAAGAGATGGTCAGGCTGAATTGGCCTGCGTCGCTTGGTTAAATGCCAGTAAAGTATACCAGCAAATGGCTACCATTTGCAATTCCGATCTCGGTCTTGACTTGACCTTTGCTGTAACCTTATGCCAAATTTCATGAAAATCCGTCTTTTAGTGCTTGATATAATAGCATACAAACGAGAGTAACGATTAAACATTTGTGGTCTCAATTTCTTCATAGCAGAGGTAATGGCCACAACTTCAACAATGCACGTTTATTATGAAATATCTGACTTGTGATTGTCAGGCGTATTGTTGCAAATTCTAAAGATGTAAAACGACAAATACAGAAACTTTGGGTACGTAGTGTGACACTGGTTGACTTTACTTTTTGACTTAGACTTTCGCTGAGACTTTCGCTGAGCTTAAATTTACCTACTTAAACCGAAGTTTGGACTCAGCGAAAGTCTCAGCGATTCGCTAAGTCCAAAAGTACCTACTTAGACCAAAGTTGAGCCGAACTAACCTGTCTAAAGTCGGTTCGATTGCATGGAAGAAATAGCTTTAGCCCTTAGGGCTTAACTTTCGCTGAGCCTGAATCAACTTCAACTTTTGACTTCAGCTGAGCGAAAACATGGCGACCATTTACAGTCCTATGCGTACGGATAGTTTAATAAATTAAAACAGTCTGGTACCAAAAATAAACGCCGTAATGAATATGCAATGACGTCAGATGTTACGTAATTACGTTATTTGCGCGCGCGGCACAATTACATAAGTAAGTCCAAGCATAAATGGTTGATTTATTTCCTGTTAGGTTTACCTTTTTTTCGCCATTTTTAATCGTTTTGGTCTAAGTCAGTAGACTTAGACCAAAGTTTAGTTGAACTGTGGTCCAAGTACAAACTTTTGCGTTCAGCTTTAGCTATCGCTCAGCGAAAAGGCTCAGCGAAAGTCTAAGTCAAAAAGTGAAGTCGCCCACTGTCTTATAGATTTTTTTTATTGCAGGCGATTTTGTTTTTTTTTCAGTTTTGTCGCACACGTGGCACTTTCTAAAAATGGCGAGTTCTCATGCTGTCAGTAGTAATAATGTCGCTATCTGTAGCGGCTTTGCCACAATTTTTATCGCAAAGTTGTTGCCTGCATTAATCGTTAATAAACGAGGAAATTAAATTTTCTGCTTACATATATTTTGCGACCTGTACCATAGTAACCAGAAGTACGACTAAAATTTTAATAAGTAAATAGCAAAATGTAGCGATGGGCAGTACTACAGCAAAGACTATAAAATAATAAATAACTAAAATTATAGCGTATATAGTACTATTATTGACACATGGTCGGTTTTTCCCAGGAAAGCTGGGCTCGCGTAAACTTTTGTGCAATTTGCGTCTCTCCCAAACGACCGAGTAATTCGCATTCTTCCCCGGAATTGGTAACTGTCATGCTTGCCGACTCCGATTTCCACAGCCGTTGCAATTAGTTACACATTCTCAATATATGTTTTATTTCTGTTAACATAAACCTTTAAAATGAAGTCTTATTTATTTGCTGCGGTGTACTGTAATAATTGCTTGCTAGTGGTTAAGCACTATCAAATAAGTTAATGTTTGAAAATAAGTTAGTAACGTTAATTGTGACAACTAAGTTTTTACATAAAATTGTAACTGCTTCTAGTTTTTTTTTGTTAAAACCATGTTGATTTGAAAAAATCATTTTTGTCAACAAAGCTTCTTTAACGCACTTGATTCATTACCTTTTTGACATCGCCTTATTGTTTTTTTGAATGAACATTTTAAAAAATACTACAATTTGGTTAGTATATGTTAGTAAATACAAAAAAAATTATGAGCGCGGAACGTAGTACGATACCAATATACGATAATAAAAAAAAACTTGCGTAATAATGTTAGGCTAATGCTAATTAGATGTAGCTTATTTCATAAATGCAAAAAAACGTTCCAGCAAAAATTTTTAAAAAGTTAAAAAACGTAAAAACGTGACAAAAATTTTTTAAAAACTTTTAAAAACGTTGAATAAAAACGTTGGCAGTAATTTCTTTTATTTCTTGCATAGTGCTTAATGCTGTAGGTGCAGTATAGCTGTAGCCAGTTGAAGAAAACTTCATCTACTTTCAATTCAACCATGTGGTCATAAGACCACATCACTGAACTAACCAAATCCACTAGATAAAAAACTTTTTATTCAGTATATTTAGATTATTTAAGTAAACTACCATTACTCTAACCTGTTAATTCGTTTCTGTAGTTTCAAAAGTGTTTGCAAAGTTTTTTATGAGATTTTTAATGCACGTTAAAATAAAAAAACGTTAAAAACGCTTATCTACGTCTATGGCTTATTTGAGTATTTATTTGTAGCCGAATATAGAAAAAGACAAGCTTGTTTACATACCGAATGGTAAGATCTACTCACGTTTATGTTGAAAACTTTGCTAGTTATTTTTACTGGCACAATTATCATGCTACATTAATAACCAAAGCCTAACAAAGTTGCGAAAGTACACTAGCCCGTTTACAGTGTAGGCATATAGATGTGGACCCAGATCTCGATCAAATTAACTGTTTACCTCGGATGTAAAAGGCAATCTAACGACCGTACTCTAGCAGTGGCAGTTTAGTCAAATATTAATTATTGTGATGTCAGACGGCGACAAATCATATTCGTTTCACATAAAACTCTTAATGGGCCGTTCGATTGCTTTTTGACCTACTTTTCAATAAGCCTGCCAGTATATTTTGAAACCAATTGGGGCAGGACAGTCCAAATGCTTGGACAGTGACGTAGCCCATGAGAAAAATTAAATATAAAAAACTTACCAGTTTACATTACTGTGTAAGGGCGACCAAGTCACACATCCAAAACAGCAGAAATCATTTTGGTAAGACACAGAGTACTAGAATGACAAATTAGGTGCCCTTACAAACCATGTGACATGACCCCATTTAACGTTTTCCACCCCGCATTATCCCGTAAACCAATAGGTGAGAGTTGCCTGAATTGGAACGGTTCCTTGATTGGAACACTTTACTTACTCGAAATCTATGGAAACGATGCGTCACTGTTAATACGTCGATCAGGTCCTAAATTGTCGCTCATCAGAAAATAGGGGAATTCTGGCGTGTCACGGTGATTGATGCAGGGGTAACATGCAGCCCGGCTCCGCGGTCATGTGTGACATGTCTCAATAAATACAATCTCAGAAGCGACGCCATCATCTTCACTATGGTAACGAGGATCGAACAAGAACGAGAACCGCTTTACATCATTCCGAAATTCACACGTAAACTTTGTTTTACATATTTTGGTCGCTGTTCATTAATGAAACATTTTAGGACACTAATTACTTGCTGTACAACTTGTCAAAAAATCGAAGTAATGGAGTAGGCGAGTAACGCGTAGCAGACTGGAGTATTTTGAACTTTCGTGATAAGGGAAATTGAAATGCGTTGAAATATGAACTATAGCTTTCACACTCAATCTAAATTTAGTTTCCAGTAGGCTTAATTCCAGTAGGCATTATTTTGCTTGTGATTGACATGCAGTTTACAATGTGGTTTGCTAGATTGGCATCAGCTGACAGAAAAGCGATATTTTCTCGTCGTTGTCGGGCATGCGGTAAGCGTTTTATAGCACAGTTGTGGTAGCACGTGCAAAATGTAGGCGATTGTGCGTTCTTGAAAATATTTGCCTTCCAAATTCTACTTTAAAGCAAACTACCCCAGGTTTTAATGGCGTTCAGCAAAGTCGTATCACGCAGTTGGCAGCGGTTACTATGAAGTGTGCGGACTGGACAGCGTACAGGAACGCTAAAACTAACTAAATGACGCCCTAGCCAACGGTATACCATCGCCGACCCTCTGAGGTTATCCGCTACCCTAATATCGTTTTTATTTCTGTAGAAAGACTCAACTTTATTTGAGACAAAAAGCACAAAAACACCTAAAAACAACACCCAACCAATTATAACATTTTTCGGTTAGGTATCAACGTTTCGTGTGCACTCTCAGCGAACAGTGAGCACTGCTATCGGATTGGATAAATTTCGGCAAAAATTTCAACTTTTTCTTATTTATTTGTAAAATGTATTTTTATTAGTAACGCTGTTATATAGTTTCTTCGTACTTTGACAGAAACATGACGATGAAGACGACTACTGCGAGCGGTTTAAACGCGTCATCGACAGGTGCGTTTGTACTTCTGTTGGTACCATTTTGTTTTTGCTTTTGGCCAAAGGCCTTACTTATATCAGCGAGCTTGAACGTTCGACTGTCCAGTTGGTCTATGCGGCTGCAGTTCAGCAGTTTATGAAAAAAGTTCTTTTAAGAGCTAGATTCATGCATCTGATGACAAAGTTAAAATTAACATTGGTGGGCCAAAAACTGCAGATCGTTTGCAAAAAACCGTCAAAGATGATAGCTTACTACACGTACGCGTAGTACTTTAGAGGCAAAACTTTTAAACTGTAATTTAAAACAACACAAGTGCGTTGCTAAAATCATGTTAATAATGCTTAATTTTTTTAAAAAAGGTTAGACTTGTTTCAACTAACAGACGATTGCATTTTAATGATAATCCGGATCAGCATTTGGATCCATCATAGAACTGAAAGATTCTTTGCCATTGCAAGATAAGAAAAACCTCTGTCAAATATATTGCTGCTACCTGGCGAACACTTAAACGAATTAAATTAACATAGTGATGGCGGAGGCTTTCGCTTTCAGAGTGATCTTCTACACTGTGTGGAAAAAGTAATCCCCTAATCATCGTGCAATAAAAATGTCAAACATGAACAAATCTAAATAAAATTTTCTACTAAATTGTTCAAGCGATTACCAAATTTCCTTGAAAAATATTATTTTTAGCAAAATTATTAATTGTTGAATATCGATAACAAATATCTCCGTTACCAATATGGCGTTACATAAGTAAACCTCGCTGTTGCTGTACATTTGCGTAACTCCAACAAACAACACCTGATTTTGGCAAAATTATTTTACGGCAACAATGCGCCAATTATTGGCAGTCAAAATGCAAAATTTTGGTTAAATCCATCAAAGCCACCAACAGGTACAGCAGCTTTTGTGAGGTCATCTCGAAACACTTTAGTTTCAGGTTCTTATGTCTGACATTATCTACAAAGACCTGAAACTAAAGTGTTTGGGGTCACCTCACAAAAGTCACTGTAAGTATTGTTTGTTTTAACAGATTTAACCGAAATTTGCCACTTTGCTTGCCAATAAATTATGCATTGTAAATTTTGTTAGAAACAGATGTTGTTTGTTGGAGTTTCGCAAATTTACAGTAACAGCGGGTTTACTTACGCCATATTGGTAAAAAACGATATTTTGTTATCGATATTCAACAATTAATAACTCCGCTGAAAATATTTTAAAACAAAATTCGCTGATTTTTAAAGCAATTTATTCGCGATTATTTAAACAAAATTGCATTTGCATTTGTTATGATTTGACATTTCTACTGTACGATGTCTAGGGGGCGGGGTTACTTTTTTTCGGACACAGTGTAGTTTATGCGTGGTTTGTATGTGTACATATCAGTTGTCCTGGAGTGATCTACGCCGGTGCGCTGACGCTACGTGAAACACATCGCATCATCGCCGACAGTTTTGCTCTCGTCACCAGCACCCTCATGCCACGATCATGTACCCCCGTACTTGAGGTACGCCTGAATAATAATTATTATTATAATAACGATAATGATTACGCGCAAAATAAAATGCAAAACATTCTGTAGATGTTTTTGCAATGTACTGCGTATTTATGGCTTTTGGTACATGTAGACAAAATTAGTGTTCGTGAAGGCGGTGTGTTGTTTCGGTTTTTTTTACTTTTCTTACTTATCCTACTTATGTCAAGCGCTATCCCATTAATTCCCCGCGACAGATATATGTGTCATATATGTGACAACACATATGACACATATATGATAATTAT
>Ga0209454_1000559_pt1 | contig 19996 bp, 10 predicted proteins | sample WorMetHERISLAND1_2_FD_187400 | JGI IMG/M metagenome (GOLD analysis project Ga0209454, IMG submission 187400) | Marine gutless worms symbiont microbial communities from Max Planck institute for Marine Microbiology, Germany - Olavius geniculatus... | ecosystem: Host-associated > Annelida >... | reverse complement strand
AAACGATAGTTTTCGGGCGGACTAATAAATAAAGACTACAGACGGGCAGTCAGAGACCGCAAACCTCCGCCAACGCTATGTCAAAGTTCTTTGTTGTGTTCGCCAGGCGTCAGCACTCAGCACCACAAAATCCAATCACATCTACGTTGAGCCAAGTCTAGTATTTCCTGAAACTTTCAGCTAAATTTCTCGTAACTTCTTGTGCAAAAGCAATCCTGCTGATAAACACCAACTGATAAATAAACAATCGAAGGGCATCACAAAACCTCTTTGGCGGAGGTAATAGCACCAAGAAGCCGACGTAAGCAACATAACGTGAAATTCTGTCGCAAACAAAACAGCTCCGTTTCCATAGCCTCAGTCCAGTAATGTAAACAACAGGCTACATTTTTCAAGACCAAGACCAAAACCATGCAATATTTTTTAATTTTGTCCTTGAGGCGTCTCGAGACCACGACTTAGTAATTCGAGGGAACGACCGAGATACTAATTCGCAGAGAGGAGGAATTAAAGTAATGGTCTGCAGGATCAAGTAAAACTGTTGATCGCAAGTTAATTTAATTTCGGTCTCAGTTACCGACAGCATGAAATTAATAAGCGACAGAAAAAAAAATATGGTCATTAATCAATCAAATTTTGTAGAAGGACAGTTGCTACTTTTTACGCGCGACAGCACTGCATGCAATGCTATAGCGCGTATAGCTGTCGCAATTCTATATCGGTGTTTGTCTGTCTGTCACAACCCCGGTACCAAATAATTCACAAATGAGATAGAGACTCCGCGTTTTATCATATGATAACGTATAGTAATTCGTGACAAAATTTTTCGCCGCTAGGTGAGACGGTGCCTTCGAACGTGGACATGAAAATTAGTATCCCACTAAAAGGACGTTATTTTACCGCTATTGGCTCGTCTAGAGTGACAACGGTAGCAGATAAACACAGACATGCTGCTTACCATAACAAGCACTGGTGACGAGATTTTACGGGTATCAAGATTGATTACTCTTAAACGACATTTAACCCCTAAAAAGGGTTTCAGTCGATTTTTTCGCAATTTAGGGCTGTGACACACATTTTAAGAGTGAAATGCGCCGAAATACATGTAGCTGGAGATAGGCCGCGACAATCTGCGTACGAAATTTTCAGCATTAAACTTAGATTTCGACGCTGCTAAGCAACGGACGGCGTAGGTCGATCTTCTTACCTCTCAGAGCAATCTGTCTTTCGGCATACAGCGACTCTCCGCTCCGCAAAACGCGATTCATCTCATCGAATTATCTCAGACAAATTACTGCATCAGCCTTTCCTCGCTCGAAAATAACAAAACGAGAACTTAACTGTATATACACGGCGCAATGCGGACGACACTCGAAATGACGACGTTAACTCGTGGTGCGATCACGAACAACATCAGACGTTCTGACTTGCGATCGTCTGGCGAAATTCGAGAACTCGAGGTTAAAACTAATGCGAAATCACTGTCGGAACATGGCGACAACGTGTAGGCCTATACGCACTAGGTTAAGGTTAGTTTCCAATAGGCCTACATCCAACGCACGAAACGGACGCAACGCAACGAATCAACAGACGCAACGCAAGCAGCTAACGGTGTCGGTCCGCCTCCAGGGATAGAGTTAAGAGTTAGTTTAGCGCTAAATAAGTACGGTTTTGTCGTCGTCTGAAACAGGGTTTTAGCGGAATGGCAGCCCTAAATCGCTATACCGCTTTTGTCCTTGCGTTTTGGCGTTTTCGTCGCTTGCGTCAGCTGCGCTCGTTGCACACTTTTCTTCTTTTGCGTCGGTTGCGTCGAGAAGGTACACAAAATTAAGGGTCTTGCGTTGCTTCGGATGAAAGTTCAGCTTTAATAGGCCTACAACCGTTGCGTCAGAGTCGCCAGGTCGCTCGCTATATATGCCTGGACTTGCTCGCCAGTTACCGCAGTACCAACCACAATATCCGACCGTGTGCAACCAATAGGCTACCATACAATACCAGATACGGAGCCTCTCTCGATAAAATATGTGCAGTGGTGTCGTGGCCGGAAACGGCGGGCAAAGAAGGAAGGGGGAGATGGGACATTTGCCACACCCACCCCCTCTATTTTCCGACGTCGGAATATAATTGTCGGAAAATCTTTTTGTCGGAAAAAATTGTCCCGAAATGCAACATTTTGGGAAAAATTGGGGTCAAAATTGCAATATTGAGCACCTAAATTATAACCTCATTGGTCGAAAATTTTCAGTGCCTGTCGGAAAATTTCAACCGCCTGCCCCGCCCATTTGTTTGACCCACGACGCCTACTGCACAGCATGCAGGAATTTCCACCTCCGGGTGTCCGAACGCACTGCGAAAGATGGGGCTCACCTCAACCTTCATGATTTCGATTTTGATTAAAACTAATTATCTCCGTCAGGGTGAACGAAGTGAACATTGGAAGAGATTGAGAGATTGGTCGTTCTGACCGTCAGTGTGTCCGTCTGTGTGTGTACACGATGACGCATCATCATCTCCACATGTCCTACACAACCGGTAGGAACGGTGACGCCCTCCTGTGAAAGCTACTACATTTTACAGTAGAAATGTTTAAAAAAAACTTTACTTGGCGGAGATTATGTACTCTCACGAGCGCCTTCTAGTAAGTTATATCTTGATTCGTGAATATGGGCTCTATAGACAGCAACCAATTATAACAATGCGAGAGCCGTTAAGTCTGCACTGTGCGTGATCAGTTGAGAAACTTCTAATTACGTCCGTGTACGCCGTAAAACTATAAATTTTAGCCGCACAAACACGTGTTCACAAAAGCACTGCAAATGCGACAGTGATAATTAATGATTATGATTAGTCGGTATATGCGCAAACACGCATGCACGCAGCGAGCTCCCGCGTCAACGCACAGCACGCAGCCGACAAACGAATCACTTGTTGTCGTCGCTATGCAAGTTCTTTACCGTGTAAACATGAGGTAGCCTTAGTACGAGTACTGTACTGCGACACTATACTCAGTGGCGTCGTGGGTTAGAAAACTTGGGGGACAGAAAGTTGCAATTTTTTGACAAACAAACAGACAAAGGAGACTGTGGGTACTCAAAAGTTCAATTTTCCCCAAATCCCCCAAAATGGGGGATTTACTTCCCCACATACTGTATTTTTGGAAGAAAATTTCTGGACAAAAAGTATCTGACAGACAAAAAATTACGAGCAGGGGAAATTGCCTCCAATCTTATAATTGTTAACGACGCCACTGAATATCCGTGCCAGGAATATCCATCCATGTCGTGAGTCATATTAAACAATGGAGACGGACACCATAGCCTACCGAATTTAAATTGAGAACGTTCAGTCGGAACTATAACATGGATATATGTCGGAGACCCAAGAAGCGAAGACTGTGGTGTAGACCTATAAGCTAAATATCCGTTTACTTCATAACAATTACTTTAGAAGTAACTCAATGTAGACTTACATGACGACAAATCGTCAACATCGGCAGTTACGCATCACGGCTACGGACAGACAGACGGACAGACAACTCAGCGAAAGCAGTGCGCGGGATGTGCATAAATGTGCATCGCGCAATAAAACTGGCTTCGAGACTGCACGCCATGACCTCCGAGCGCATCAGATGGACGATGCTTAGTGTAACACCACAGCTCAAGTGGATAATAAAATGCACACGTTTAGTAACGAATAGGTATACCTGGGCATGGGTATACTAGAACTAGGAATGCTAGTACTCAGAAGTATGTGACCTACCGTTTTACCTCGCCAAGAAGGACATCTGTCGATAGGCTGCAGAATACAACCGCACAAATATTTACCTACAGCGTTAAGCCTGGTTCAGTAGTGTAACGGTTAGCACGTTAGACTTGCGATCGCGAGGTTCTTGGTTCGACTCCGAGTCGGGTCGCCATCAAGTGCTCGGTAATTGGATGCATGCAGACAGGTAAACCATCTTGACATATAACCAGCCACCAAGGTCAACTCAGCCTTACATTCCTCAGGTGAGGTAAATCGAGTACCAGACCACCGGCAGGGGTTGGCGGAGCGCGTTCACCTGTGTTCAGTGGCAGACGACGCTCCATAGCTCCGATATGGGTTTAGCATGTTTTAGGTCCCTAACCATTAGCATTTTTTGAGCGTGGTTTCCATCCACCAGACGCAACGTACGTCAGGTACGCTGCGAACGCAAGAAAAGTGCGCAACAAAACGCACCTGACGCAACGGCCAAGACGCAGGCATAGAAGCGCTCGTTGCGTCCGTTCCATTACTTGCGTTCGCTGCGTTTGGCTACGTCCGCTGCGTTGCGTTCGTATAGCGTTGCACGGAAATAAAGTGCGCTTTACGTCGTTTTAATTCACCATAGTAGCATTTTGCGGCAGTGCTTAGATCAAAGCATGAGAATGAGGAATGAGCAGTGAATAAAAATGACTCAAATTTCACGCATTGAATAGAACTAGGCTACAGGTCGCGAGTTAACTTTTAGTTTTGGATGCGTGTGCACGTACATCTGCATGGAGTATCGAGTCGTGCTGATCAAACGTCAAAAAGTGTCAACTCATTGCATTCACGTTATCAATCACTCAATGTATCCGGCCTTCAAGTAAGCAGCACTAAGGCAACTCTAATTGATTGATTGATATGGGCCTATGGTCTACAGGGTTTGCGGGTTTTGATATCAGCTACTGTTATATCTTTGATCATGCCAAATTTCCATAACTCAGCAACAGTGAGTTGAATTTTTGCGAAGCAGAACAAAAACTAGAATAAAAATTTAAGATACATTCTGTATGTGGTAGCCTAAATATCAAACAGTTAAAATGTTCCAAGTTTCTTTTCTGTTTTGCCAATACCGTGTTGAGTAGGCCTACGTCCGGCACGGAATTATGTGAACCGTAAACAACGAAGAATGTTCAAATTTCAAAAACCAATAAATATCAGAAAATAGCCTAAAGTATCTAATTACATGCGAACTGTACGTAGTCACCAAAAATTTCTAGCTACGCTTTATAGCTATTATAATGCTATGCATGGTATTATACAGCCGAATGCAACTTGTCACGCATGCGCTGTTACCACCGAGAACAAGCTCAGCATAAAGTCAGTGGCGTAGCCAAAGGGGGCCCAGGGGACCCATCCTCCTTCAATCGCCAGACAAGACTTACACACGTTTAGAAATTCGGCGGCAATACAGCTAGCTACATTTCTTCGGCAAATTTTCAGCGGCGGGGAAAATTTGGACGGATCCGGATATTCGGTGGCGGCTAGGAAGTCTACGTCACAGCTCAAGTGGGCAGCGCTGCAGCGGCACTTCGGCGACGCCGAATGCGGCGCGGTCAAATGCAATAAGATTGTGATGACGTCAGAATACCGTGATGTCACAAATGCCATCGTAAAAGTGACACTCTGGCAATGCCTTTATTTTATGCACTGGCATGTCCGGAAAATTGGTCCGAAAAACCTACAGATGAGCCAATAGGCTGTGACAGTGTTTGCAATCCCGGCCGATTTCGCCAATCCCGAATCCCGGGATTGGCGGCGTCCCAATCCCGGGATTTCGGGATTACAAAAATTCGTTAAGATTGTACTTTTTGAGTGTTAAATGACACAAATAACAATTTTAGCCATCTGATGAATAAAATATTTGATGCGCGTTACAAAGTCCTACTCTTTCTGTGCACTGTAATTTGTGTTTTTACAGTCATAGTCACTCCCTACACTCGCAATACCTTCCGTACAGTCGGCCTACTACATCATCATGCATAAAATAAGTCTACTATAGATACCAAAACAGCGACCATTCTGTAAGCCCAATCCCGAAACGGGATCCCGGGATTACAAATTTCTCAATCCCGGATCCAACAGGTGTACCTAGGTGTACTAGGCGTACCTAGGTAAACACCTGTTGGTGGACAGGCCTACCACTAACATCAAACCGCCCACCCACCCACACTTGCATACATGTACATAGAGCCTACATGTTACCTCACGCTACCGTGACATTGCGGGCGGGCTTTTCTGGCGACCCGCCGTCGCCCGTCGCATGCATGTCATCAAGCATGTTGTAGTCGTCATTGGGCTCGTGCAGGTTTTAACCTACGCTCTGATAACTCATGCCGCACCTTGGTCCGCGGCTGCTTATTCGACGGGTTCCCGCTTATATCGCAGCTAACCTCTATGATAGAACACACAGAGGCTGTTACCACGTCGCTACCCGTGGTCGGACGATGTGGCAGTAGCACCTGCCCAAGATCCGGCGCGCAATTCATCCCAGCAAACGCTGTATGGCCGGTGTCCACAGCACCGGCACCTACAGGTTGCTGAAAGTGAACCCGCCTTCCTGATCCACCATCGATCGGCGTTCAAACAGCAGATTTTGTGTGAGCTGGGTCGTACGTACCGCAACGCACACAGCATCGTCTGCTGATGAACTGGGTCGCAGTCCACGTAGCAGCTTGGTCCACGGCTGCTAATTCGTCAAGCCGGACGGACCACGCCCGTCCACGACATGCTTATATCGCAGCTAACCTGTGTCCTCCCAAACACAGGTCTTTCCCACGGCGCCGCCCGTGGGACGTGTGTGATGGCAGGCAAGGACGAATTGCTCACACAACACTGCCATGTACTTTATACTCCGCATGGCTGGAGTCTCCGACACGATGCTTTGCCGAGAATTGTTAGAGCTAGGAGCCCGGCCGCTTTTATGCATTTTGCAGCTCCACGTTGACCATTCACGGCGTTTCACTCATTGCGATGAAAGATAATACGATTGTGATACGTCAAAATACACGTGACGTCACAGTAGACTTTCTAGCCAATTTTAAAAAAAAAATAATCCGACTAAGCCAAAATTACGGCTGATATTCGGATTAGCCAAATGTTATTGCAAACAACAATTTGTGGCTAGCTACGGCTATTTTTTGGCTGAAATGCAGCTAAACACTAATTTCTCGTGGCACAAACGGCCGAAATATTTTTACACGTTGAAGTACGTAAAATCACTTCATTGTGTTATGTGCCTGCTGCTGTTGCTTTAATTAGTGCAGAAGTAGGACTTAAAATGTTTAGTTTAAATTCAAATAGAACATTATAAAAACTAAAAACTTAGGCCCTACGTGTCTATTTTTGTCATGACAGACTGAGTCGCGTCGTCATCGCTATAGTGTGAACTGTGAATTGTGTATAATAAAAAGCAAACTGAAACAAAGGTTATCTAAATTTTTGCGACGGCTAATGAATTTCAGAAATTTGGCGGCGATAACAGCTAGCTACATTTTTTCGGTAAATTTTCGGCGGCGGGATCCGGATATTCGGTGGCGGCTAGGAAGTCTACGTCACAGCTCTCGTGGGCAGGGCTGCAGCGGCACATTGGCGACGCCGAATCCGGCGCGGTCAAATACAATACGATTGTGATGACGTCAGAATACCGTGACGTCACAAATGCCATCGTAAAAGTGACACTGTGGCAATGCCTTTATTTTATACACGAGCATGTCCGGAAAATTGGTCCGAAAAAACTACAGATGAGCCAATAGGCCGTGACTAGTGTTTGCAATCCCGGAATCCCGAATTCCGGGATCCCGGCCATTTTCGCCAATCCCGGCGTCCCAATCCCGGGATTTTGGGATTACACAAATTTCACACAAGATTGTACTTTTTGAGTGTTAAATGACACAAATAACAATTCTAGCCATCTAATGAATAAAGTATTTGATGCGCGTTACAAAGTCCTACTCTTTCTGTGCAGTGTAATTTGTGTTTTTAGAGTCATAGTCACTCCCTACACTCGCAATACCTTCCGTACAGTTGGTTTACTACATCCTCATGCATAAAATAAGTCTACTATAGATACCAAAACAGCGACCATTCTGTAAGCCCAATCCCGAAACGGGATCCCGGGATCCCGTGATTTCAAATTTCTCAATCCCGGATCCCGGGATTAAAATTATTCAATCCCGTGATTGCAATCACTAGCCGTGACATTTAAGCTTAATCAGCGATATCAGATCGACAATGTAAAGTAGCCTACAAGCAGAGTGTCGACCCTAAAACTGAGCTTCGCGGCACGCCGCATATCAGAATATTTTAATCAAAGTGCTACCCCATATATGGGCCTGTACTAAACTGAACGGAAATGCCAGTAGTTTGGTAGATTTTATTTCAGTTTTGTTCATGTCGCGAAGTGCACTGAGCGAGTTGAGTAACTTCAGTTCAGTTTATTTCTGTCGCTTTGTACGCGCCTTTATGGCCAGTTTACACCTACAACGCCGACTCGACTCAACCCAACTCAACTATCGTGACTGTCAACGACAATGCAATGACGTCATCATAGCATTGTGACCTCACGCTGCTGTCCACCGACCACGCGTAGTTAAGTTTTGTCGTTGTCGCAGATGTGAATTGGACATAGGGTTGTGTTATTGGATTGTGGTCCGCCATAGCCAAGGGCCGCCATGGCCACAATGCCATAGCCATAGCCAGGGGCCACCATAGTTAGGGTTACGATTAGGGTTAGGACCCCACTAGCCCTAATCCCAATCCTAACCCTGACCCTAACCCTAACCCTAACTCTAGTGGCCTATAGGAAAGTGTGGCGTACCATCGATTGTGGGATTGTGGCTATAGCGGCCCTTGGCTACGGCGGGCCGTCACCTTTTATTGTATGCCCGTTCGGGCGTGTGATTTTAGCGCAATCAAGCTGTCGCAAGTTCAGATGAACGCTGCAATGCTGGTCGGCTGTATCGTCTGCTTCTCCTGCGTCTTTGTCCACGGAGTCGACGGAAAGTTCGTCTCCAGCACATCGCTCGGTTTCTTCTGCCACGTCAGTTTTCTTGTTTCACTGTAGGCCGAAAACCTTCCGTGGTCACCGAACTTTTGTCCATATCTTTGCCAGATGTTAGCAACCGATTTTCTTGATTCTTTCAGCCTGCCGCCATTCTGTGCAATAGGGTTATTAAATATCACGCGTTGAAAGTTTTGAAAATTTACATTTGCAATCATTCCCACTCAGTGTCTGTATACGTGCCACACCGCTTGCCCGTCTGCAAATACAAAAAAAAACATAAATAGCAATAAAGTTAGTAGACACTACTCATGACAGTGATAATATCGCTAATTATTGTAGGCCTACTTTAATATTACATTTTCACAAGCGTCATTTAGCAGTATAAGTTGCCCGATGTATTGCCTCCAACATGCAGGCATTACGGGTCTTTGACTGTTTGGCCTGTTTGCTCTAACATCCGTCTACCTTCAAAGCATTAACATTTACTTTATCAAGATTGATGGAAGCAACAGTGGACATGCATGGCATTGACTAATCGTCGCCCACGGCAAAACGGGCTATAGGTAAGTGCAAAAAAATTCCAACTTAGCATTTTTCGAGATTTCCCTTTAGAGTTGAACTTCTACATTTTAATACACTATATTACACACTTCTACAAACACAATGGTCACAAATTTTTTTGGTAACAATATATTTCACAGATTAGTGAAATATCAGATAAGATGCTCTTACTATAAAAGCGCAAGTGGACAGGGAGCCTAGCGACCTGTCTGCTTGTTACCTCCGCCAAGGAGGTAATGTTTTTGCCAGACTTTGTTTGTCTGTTTGTCTGTCTGTGTGTCAGCAAGATAACTCAAAAAGTTATGTACGGATCTTTCTAAAATTTTCTGGGAATGTCAGGAATGGCAAAAACTACCAGTGATTTAATTTTGGGGGTGATCCGGAAGGAATCCTGGATTCTGGATCACTTTTAAATTTTTGTTACCGTTGCTTTCAATGGGGCATAAGGGAAACCGCTGCGAAACCGAAGATGGTGCTGCCACCTAGCGAACAACATTGCCTTGGCGGAGGTGTGCGGGCTCTTACTGCTTTTTAGTTCGTAATTAGAGGTTTGTGGTGTGGATCGCCACTGAATTCAATTGCATGTCTCGGCCCACTGGGACGCTAAACCTTACCTTTCGCCCTCGTCATCAAACCAGCATGAACTAGCACAAACAAACCTTTAACAGAAAACAAGAAGCCCAGCTGTCGCTAAGATAGCCGACCGTTCTGGTTGTCAGTGACCTTTAAGATCATCCAAGGTCGATGATTTATATGTTACTTGAAAGCCAATATGCTACTTCCTGTTAGTAGTGATCAATAGCAATCTAGCCAAATCTCGCACCGTTTAGCCACAATAGCACGTGACGGCCTTTAAAGTTATCTGAGGTCAATGATTCACATGTCATTTGAAAGCCAATATGCGAGTTCCTATTAATGATAAAAAGCAACCTAGACCCTATCTCGCACCGTTTAGCCACAATACATCTGTTACGGACAGACGACGACAACCATAACTTGTCCGTTAATTCACCCGCATTCGAATTAACCGCTAAAGTTAAGATTAGGGCTAATGTTAGGAATAGGGATAAGGTTAGAGTTAGGATCAGAGTTAGGGTTAGGTTTAGGGTTAGGGTCAGGGTCAGGGTCAGGGTCAGGGTTAAGGATAAGTTAAGCGTTAACAAAAATAATTTTTATACCGACAACAAAACCTAGCATTATAACAAGACAAATGCTCGAAGCTGCCGCCCTGTTTTCTAAGCGGTAGCTGATCTTGTTTCTTAAACTTTTGTACGGCCGTCTTAATTGGCCGCAATGTGCGTCTTGTCTGTATATGTCTGTTCGTCTCTCTGTCCGTCCGACAACAAAAATGAGTGAAAAACAAAATTGGTGTGAACTGCAAACGTTCTTAGTGTAATGTGCCAATGTTCTGTTCAAAAGGTCAAAGATTAAGTGGATGGCAGCAGAATATGTCGTCATTACACTGAGGTATTTTCGAGTTTTGCCTCTTTTTACTACCGGAAAAACGTCAGTGTTATGTTTGGCAAGGGTCGGGCGTGGGCTACAGAGAGTAATAAATTAATAATCAGTCTTATGCATCGTAAGTGGTACGGTTTTGCTCTATACGTTGTCACGCAGCTTCGAGCATGGATGCTTTGCGTCGGGTTCACGTTTGCATACGGTTCCATGTTCGCCAAGATCTGGACGCTTTATCGTCTTACGACTGGGTCACGAAAAGACATACAGGTATTTTTCTTCTTCTCTCATTAATTATGTTTTTTTGGGAGTTTTTACTTTTTAATGGCGGCACTACAGCCTAAACTTTGTTTGCAATCTAAGCAGTTTGGGTTGACCGAAAATGCTGGATATGAAAATAACGGACATGAAATAGACCAAGACACTGGACATGAAATTGACGGATATGCGTGAAACAGACTGACATGAAAATGACGAACATAAAATTGGAGGACAAGAAATATATCGCATAAAAAAAGATTACACTCTAATGCAGTGTGCCATACTTTTTAAAACAACAATAGAATGCAAGTCACAGCATTATTATACACCGTGTTTCAGACAAAACAGTCAAAATTGTTTTTTTTGTTATAACTTTGGCAAATTTTTACTAACTTTAATAATTTTTGGCACGTTGATGGCTAAGACGACGGAATTATGTAAGGTGCACTTATTTTTCACTTTACCTAATTTATGTCAATGCACTACCATGTGAAACATAAATGCTTTAAATTGTTGCACACTGCTGAGTTGTTGTCTCAAGTAAACGCTGTAACAAGTTAATTAGGCACAAAATACACTAAAATGTAACTTATTTAACAGAATTATAAATTTGTATAACAACTCACTTGCAAATTAGAATTTATGCCAAAGTGTGCTGTGCATACAAAGTCGCAATGGCATAGATGCAACGCTAATGGCTGATAGCAAAATCAACATATTATCAACTGATCAAATGCACTCACTCATCGACTAGACGTGTTTCAAGCTCATCAGCCAGTATTATGTTGTCTGCTGTTTTCAGCATAAATGTAAGCGTCGGGTGCCCCAGGAAATGAAATTGTCCATATCTTTGCCAATTATTGATTGATTTCCAAAAATTCTGTCACTGGCACACTCTGCAGACAATTTGCAATAACGCGATTACTACATATCCCACCACACCATAAATGCATCTTTACACTACCTTGTGAAATGTGAATGAAATATGCATATATTACAGTAATAACAAACAAATATTTTGGTAAAATTAAAAAAAACACTTCAGACCAACATTACAGTAAATGGTCTGTATGACACTAAACTGTGTGGGTTTAACACAGTCTCGTGTCATACGGATCATTCACCGCGATGTTGGTCTGAAGTGTTTTCCATTTACCTAAATTTTTGTTATTACCATTTGTTTTTGCTCACATCTATATTTCACAAGGTAGTGTAAAGACGCATTTACCGAGTAGTGGAATGCATAATAATCGCATTACTGCAAATTATCTGCAGTGTGTGCCAGTGAAAAAAATTTGAAAATTGATGAACAACTGGCGAAGATATGGAGAAATGTAAAGTGTCACGTTTTTATGGCCCACGGTGTACATCATATCATCATCATCATCACTGTTGAATGTTGATGTTGTATAGGTGGTGAGCGAGTACGAGATGTATCTGGTGCTGAGCGTATTCCTCGCTGTGGATGTGGTCATCATGACATCCTGGTCGCTCATCAATCCTTTCTACCGAGATGTGGAGTATTTTCCACGTCATATGTCCACCGACGTCACTGACGTCAGGGACATTGAGTTTCTGCCTCATCTCGAGCACTGCCACTCGCAGAATCTTTTCATCTGGTATGGTACGTATACATCAATCCCTGCTATACGGTGGCCATTATTTTGGTCCAGAACGTCTAGCATAATTTTAATAGGTCTATGGTGATTCTTGTGTAATTGTTACCCGGAACAAAATTATCTGACAGAAATGCAGAAACGCCGTATAATGTACATTAAACGAATACGTGGGTCTGTGTCGTATTTAAGTTGCTTTTTCCGCGTTTTTCAGCCGTGCGTTTTTGGTCATAAATTCTCCAATGCTGCATTTTTACGACTAAATTTCTTGCGCCGCATTTTTTCAGTCCTGAATTTTATGTGGCGCATTTTCTAGTGCCGTTTTTCCACCTTCTACAATTAAGCCCCGCCCTGTGCGCACATTTTGTGCCGCAAATTTCAGTCTTCCATTTTCTTCTCCTGTGTTTTCAGCATCCTTCTGCTGCCCTGTTTTTAGGCATATGGTGCTGTCTTTAGGCGTCCCGGTTATTGCGACAAATGTTAATCTGACGTTGTCTGTCCGTCTGTACGTCTGTCAGTTAACACTCATGCACTGCGAGACCCCAAGATTCAGATGGGGCGAGTTGTTCAAAATTTCATTTTTGTCATCAGATCACGTGAAAAAAACAAGCAGAAATAAAACGTTTGCAAAACGTTGTAAACCGACAATAAAGTGTGCGTAAAGCTTTGAACGTAAAAATAAAACAGACTAAACTAAAAATGAAAAAAGAATCGATTTGTTCCAACTATGCAATGATTTGAACTGTGTGGCTACATATAGGTGTGGCGTTTGGTTACAAGGCAGTGCTTCTGCTGTTCGGTGTTCTTTTGGTCTACGAAACTCGCGGCATCAAACTTCATCAGATCAACGACTCACGACTCGTCTCAATGAGCATGTGCAACATCGCAGTGCGTCAGTTTCCTTTTTTCATTATCACCCGATCGTTAGGTCGATGTGTCGTCTCTTTGTCTGTTGTGGCTAAACGGTAAGTCGTAGGGGGTCGGCGATGGTACCGTTGGATAGAGCGATGACTGCCAACAGTAACCATGTTTCTATCTGCAGCGGTTTGGCCGCAATTTTGAATGCAAAGTTACTGCCTGCACGCCGCCAATCGCCCACGTGCGCTGAAATACCGTATTGTATTCTAGCGTTGACTGTAGCATTCAATATGGCAGCGTCACCATAGCGTGTATGGGACTGTAGTTACTCTGGTAAATTGCTTTTTTCTGCCGGACGCTGGCCTTTGGATATAGGCGGTACGGTCGGCCCACCCGAGTGACAGCTGCTAGGCTTCTTGTCTTAGTGTATAGGCCAATGCATCAAACTCACTGTTTAGGAGGACCAGACACGTAACCCGTGGCCACCGTAATATAAAATGCGAAAACAATATTGTAGTTGCATTGTCCGTTACTCTTTTTTCAGCAAATGTGATAGTAAACATTTCGAAGTCTTTCTGTTAATATGGATTTTAAAAAATCAATTTCACGGTTTATCCGGTGTGTACACCTAAGTAGTTTGAAATATTTAGAGTTTTGTTATATGTGTTAGTTGTCCTGTCTGTATAGCTATAGGTTCAGTTTTGGGATCCCATGTTCATATTTTCACGGGCAAATAACATGTTGTTGCCTTATTGTTTTGCCTCGCTGTCTGACTCACTGTTTTGCTGTATAGCATTCAACAAGGGAAATAATTTTCGAGTAAATGTTAATTAAAGGGTGTCACTATAGATTTTGAGTTAAGAGTTGCACGATGACGACTACAATGTAGTATAGATGTTAAAAACATTAAATTACAAATAAAAAAATCAAAATAACATGTTTGTTTTCACTTTGATAAAAACATGTTAAAACATACATAAAAACATTAAAGTGCATTTGGCAAAAATTAGCACAATAACGTGTTAAAAACAAATACCTACCATTTGTGAAGACTGAAGACCGGAATGTACTGAATGTTATTATGTAACGGTGAGTATGGTACAGATCAAAAACAGGACTAAACGCAATTTGCCGATGAAAAATGCATCATATTTGTAATTTTATAGGCCTACGTTAATTAGAACAAAAACGCAACATTAAAAATATGACAAAACATTTTAAAAATAGAAAAAAAACCATGTAAAAAATAAAAAGCATAAAACTTTTTTAAAATGTTATAAAGACATTAAAAATGTTTTTTTTTACATTTATGCAATGCAGGGCTGTGATAATGCTGTTCAGGTACTGTGTGTGATAACGATGCCGGTTGCTCTGATCATTGAGTCGCACCAGGACGCTACGTTCACCTTCATCTCCATCTCAATTCTGCTCTGCAACTTTCTCTCCATGGCTCTCGTCTTCCTGCCAAAGGTCTGCTATAAACGGCCGAGCCGTGTACATGGTGTCACATTGATGTGTAAATTTAACCCATTAGTGCCTGAATTATTTTATAGTTTGCCATCAAACTAGGTGTCCCATTTTTGGGGACGCTAGGCATGAATGGGTTAATGTTGTAGTATCTGTAGCGTCGAGGAAGGGAGGGGGCAAAGGGCTGGGCAATCGCTTATTGTCGACAAATTTTCGTCCACAAATGCAAAACCTGGTCTAGTAGACCCCCATTTTCAAAAATTTAGCGACAAAATCGAAATTTTAAGCACCCATACAGCATATATGAAAATTTACTACGGAGGAGATGTATGATATAATCTCCTCTGTAGTAAATTTTCAAGTTACAACAGTTTGTCGGAAATCTGCTGTGTCTGGCGGCAAATTGCAATATCCTGTTCTGCCTATACTTTTTACCCACGACGCCGCTGTACATGTATATATAGCATAGGCAGAAAAATATAGCACTGCTGTTAATCCTGTCGGTCAATAAATTACACGGAAATGATTTTAAACGATAGGTCTCTACGCTTTTCCAACTGTGCTTAACGATATGACACTTTCAGTGTACGAAATGCCAGGAACCTCTGAAGAGAGAGTTAGGCGCTCCCCAGACTCTCTATTGCCGTTGCCGGTATGGATTGGGATTAATTTTTAGCATAGGCACTGGCATACACATTACTTTAGAATTCGTGGCGCCGCTGCATGCTGTCTAGACTAACTACACTAGTTTCATCCCGCAAACGTAGTTTATAAAACTGTGAGATAAAATTGACCAGAGATTGGCAGAGAAAGCGTGGAGGACGCGTGCACACTGTCTACCCGTTTACACGATCGAACAAACATCGAGCGGACATCCAGCAAGCATGAAGCAAACATCAAGCAAGCCTGATGGAACCCCGCCCCCTGGCTCACATGTAGGCCTAGGCTTAGCCCGCAACTGATCACGTGTTATATAGGCCTTCCAATTACAACCCGCCCGCCATCTTAATTAGCATGCTAATTACCATAGCTCGTTGAGCTAGCTCGATGTTTCCTCGATGGGGGTATAAAACTTACTGCCGCAGTAGCGACTGCAGTGGCTACTCGCAAATAGTATACCTCTACTTATAGCCCTTAGCAAAGCCTGACGATCTTGTTTTATTAGGCCTTTAGTTTGTTACTCGATATATTCGACGTTTCGTTGTAATGATGGCACTGCGCTGCAGATGCGTGATATCTGGAGTAATGCGGGCGATGACGTCACTGACGACGGCGGAGCATGCGCTCTGACAGACAGTGACCAACTGAGACACGACGACGAACAGTGCCGACAACTGCAGAGAGAAAACGATTTTCTACGAGCACAGATCGCACAGGCAAGTTAGGCAGGCCTCTGTCGTACGTGAAGCGTAAAAATCCTGTTTCCGGTTGCCATCCTTAATTTGTCCCTGAAAACTCAACGTGCATCCCTATAACGTTGTTGGATCCCTGAAAAAATACTGCCGCAGTTTTTGGCCGACCGCACTTACGGTTGCGCCTATAACACTTGGTTTTGTCTGTCTGTTGTCTGTCTGTGACGCATGTATTGTGGCTAAACAGTACGTCGTACGGGGTCGGTGATGTTGCCGTTGGGTAAGGCGATAATGCCAAATTGTCAATCACACCATACACGATAGTGTGAGTGTTGTAAGGACGATTTTCAAAGTCAATGGGAAATGGCAAAGTTTGACCCCCAGCCAACCAAAAACCCCTGAACCGATCGTCACCAAATTTGAATGGCGTAATTACGTCATGGACCCTTACCACCAAAAAAATTTGGTCTCAATCCGCCCAGGGGTTTTTGCTCCCCATATAGGTGAAATATACACCCCTCCTGTTCGAAATTTGCTACACTTTTTTGGTTCTTCAACTCGCCTGAGGCGAGTCCGTTAGACCGATTTTTACGCTGAATACGTCAAATGACGCGGTTCTACGCAAGAAAGTGCATTTTTAATGTTATAAAATAAAAACTTAATTTTTGACTTATTTATTCGAAAAATTCGAAAAAAATACAATGGCGCCTATGGGGAAAATTAAAAAAATTCTTTAAACTGTCCTAACTTAGTTGTGTGCAAGACAGAGTCGTAATTTTTTTCGTTCTAGGATATGGTTTTCGGGGTCGGCCTAATTAACGGTGACATTTACATTTATCCCCGGTTGACCCCCGTTGCCATGGCAACGAAATTTGGGACAAAATTGGCTATAACGCGGTTTGCGTAAGAAATTTTTGCAAAAATTTTTGCGCCTATAGTGGGTTTTGGAAATGGGCTCTCGAATGCTGCCAATCGCATTTTCCCCGACCGACCCCCGTTGCCATGGCAACGAAATTTAGGACAAAATTGGCTATAATTCGGCTTGCGTAATAAAATTTGGCGAGATTTTTGCACCTATAGGGGGGTTTCCGTTGATACTCAGGCTAAAATTGAGTGCATTAACAACGAATGTAGGGCCAAGACGACAGCCGGATCAGCCTACCCTGGTCTATATGAAATGTGTACTGACAAGCTATAGTTGCAATGTGGACAGGTTTGACTGCAAATTTTTATTGCTAGAGATCTCTCCATTTAACTTTAAAATCTATTGTCACTAGGTTGACAGTTGGCTTTTTCTCTTTTAAGCGTATAGTCTTAGGTGGCCAGGTTTACCCTGAAACACACTATCTGATTTTTTGCGTTTCGAATTTTTTTAAAAGTGGGTAGGCCTAAATTTGCGACTTGCAGTGAACGTCCAAAAGCCAAAAAAATGTTTTACCTCCCCCTGACCAGGGGCTCTGCCCCTGGACCCCGCTGGTGGCTCTGCCCCAAACCCCCTAATATAGGGGCCTCGCACTTGTATTTGGGGAGGGCCTCCAACTCTCTAACGCCGGCACTGAACATACATGTAGTGTGTATGGGACTGTGGTCATCTTGGGGAAATCGCTTTTTCTCCGCGACCGGTAGTCGGACGCTGGCCTTCGGACATAGTCGGTATGGTCAGCCCACCCTAGCGACAGCTGGGTTTTTCGATTTGTTCTGCTTGCTGTTGTGTATTTTTACAAAAATGTCGTTGTGTTCTGTGTAAATATCGATCAGAGAGAAGAAAAGTTGATCGAGTTGCGAAACCAACTTCAGAAGAAAGTTTCCACTGAATCTGCTCTGTTCGAGCATCAGTCATCGATACAGACATGACTTCACTGCATAAAGTTTTGAACAGTAGACTACCGTGGCCGATTCAGGGCCGTAAGGACGGCGGGGCTAATCCGGCTATGCTTTTTCCCTTTCCCGTTACATGCAATGGCCAAAACGTCCGCATATTTCTTCGAAGCAGAACCTTTGGCGTATTCTGTGCTTAGTCTCTTAATTGTTAATCTCCAAATTTCAGAAAAGGTATGACAAAGCTGGCCATAAAATCTACATTAATTATGCCATTGCCGGCGTATAAAATGTAACCATTATGTATTGTAGCTAAGTAGGCCTATACACAATTTTGGTCAGCTAATTTAGGCCTACAGGTGAAGTGGAATGCAGCGCATGTACGTCATAAACTAGATGTATCCTAATGTGAGCTGAACACGTGGTAAAATATTAAAAAAAACAAAATATTTAAGCGGAAATTCTGCATCACGTGATTTTCAAAACGCTTTCTGCTTCCAGGAGCTGCGCCATAACTCTATGAACCCTGCTGCAGAGGGTTAAGCTCCTAAAGCCCCATTATAGGCTTGTCCGTGCTCGCCATGCCATAACTCTTTTCTAACTTCAGGATCCTCTGCTCATGAGAATACTTAGTGACATAGCTGTACTATCATAGCGTGTACCATACACATATGGTACTGCAATGTAGCATATGAGTTGCTGCACTTGACGGGTCTGTGATGTCACTGCAGACCTCTGGCAATATTTTACCAACTTCGGGAAATTAATTCGGCGCACCTGGGTCATAGCTGCAGGCAGCAACTTTGCATTCAGAATTGCGCCCAAACCGCTGCAGATAAAAACATAAGTACTATATTGACAGCCTATATAGGAACTCGTCGTCTTCCTATCCAACGTTACCATTGTCGGCCCTCTACAACGTACAATGCATGCGCTACATACAGACGACAGACAGACAGACAGACAGACAGACGACATCTCGAACCGAAAGCTCGACATAACGGTCGGCCAAAAGTCGTGTGTTTCGGTTATTGCCATCTGTAGCCTACGGTGTGTGCCTCAGATTCGGCCACATGGCGGACATTGTGTACTTTAAATATGCACGTACTTACTTACCTAAAAACTTTATTTGCTAAACTTGATATCGAATATCCTTAAACATAGGGGCCTAGGCTATTAGTGCATTTTTTGTTTTTATTTTAAAGTTTTACTTTTTAAAGACTATGAAACAATTTTTGTTTGTAACTAATCTGTTGTGCTGCAGTACGTTTATAGGCCTATTTGTACAGTGTGGTCCCACTAATAGCAAGCTATCGCACTTTGTCCATATCTTCGGTCGCGTGACTATTCGACTCGCGGTGGGCGACTTCCTTTGGGTGGTCCACTGTGACCATGGGTCTTTTTTGCACCGTTATGGAGATATAGCGCCTCGAAAGTTGGACGCACGCACGCGCACGCACGCATGCACAGACACTCATGTGATTTTATACTCTGTCTAACGCTATGCATTGCATTGGACAGACAAAAAATTAAAATGAAGTAAAACATTTCCTGTCCCTATACTTTTTCATCAGGAAACACATGAACTGAATCAGGACCAGAGCCGGCGGAAGCCCCCCCCCCGTACCCCCTCGGCCGGGGGGCCTCACGTATGCTCAGGGGCTTCATGCTAAGTGTGAAAAAATTTAGTTTCAAAATATATTCATAATATAAAATTAATAAACATATATTGAAAGTTTACCCAAAGTGGACAAGTCTATTACTTTTCATTACTATAGCCTACAGTAAGCTGTGACGTATTGCGGCCTATAGACGTCATT
>Ga0209454_1000558_pt1 | contig 20003 bp, 21 predicted proteins | sample WorMetHERISLAND1_2_FD_187400 | JGI IMG/M metagenome (GOLD analysis project Ga0209454, IMG submission 187400) | Marine gutless worms symbiont microbial communities from Max Planck institute for Marine Microbiology, Germany - Olavius geniculatus... | ecosystem: Host-associated > Annelida >... | reverse complement strand
TGTCAGCACAGAGCAAGACATCGTAACATGGCAAGTGTCAACGACGGACGAAACAAGGCGTCAAATCAGCAAACCAGAACAGCCAAACGGACCACCATATGTAGCACTTCAATGCAGCAAAGTATCATGTCGCAGAACGCCCTAGTGCCGTAGCAAGACACTAAAACATGCAGCACTTCTCAAACATGCCTCACGCTGCAAGCAGCGCAAACATAGACATAAACTAAGCCAAGCTGAACTGAGCTGAACTGAGCTTAGCTTTATTTATAGATAACCTTAGCTAAGAGAAGCCAAGCCAAGCCAAGCTAGGCTGAACTAAACTGTGATAAAGAGACACAATTTAAACCAATGAAAATGACAGGCAAAGTATCATAAATAGCAGCAAATCCAATGGTAACTATCTCGACCAGATTCAAACAACCCTAACTGTAACCTCAGACATTTCTAACTAAAAATCAGCATACCAATCACTTCTAAGGTGTGAAATAGTGACACTGATTTTTTTTCATTTTTCTATACTTTAGCAGCACATAAGAAACAGACAGACAGACAGAAGAACAGAAAAGACCACAAGGTAGCGAATTAGGAAGACGGCCAAATCATAACATAACAGGCATACAAGTTTGTATCAGCAGACCTGATAGAAGACGTTACGCGCCATGTTAGCGTAGTACTTGGCTCTGTCATAATCTTCCTGCCAACTGTATAGCAGAGCCAACTGCTCACTGTAGCACGACTACACATACAGATGTCATATACAGGGTGCGCCAAAAACGTGACACTTTACTTTTTCTGTATCTTCGCCAATTATTGACCGATTTTCAAAATTCTTTCACTGGCACACTCTGCAGACAATTTGCAGTATTACATATCCCACCACACTGTAAATGTGTCTCTAAGCTACCTCGTGAAATATGCATACATAACGATAATAACAAACAAACATTTTGGTAAAATTGAGAAAAAAACACTACGACCAACATTGCAGTGAATGGTCTGTATGACACTAGACTGTGTGAGTATAACACAGTCTAGTGTCATACGAATGATTCATTTGTCTGCAGTGTGTGCCAGTGGAAGGATTTTGAAAATCAGTCAATAATTGGCAAACATATGAATGAATGAATGAATGACTGGTTTAATGAGACGCGTCAAATGTGCATCAAACACTGCTGTGAGCAATACAAATTTATAACACTGCAGGAAATACACCGATAAAAACAAAGAAAAGTAAAGTGGCACGTTTTTTATGGAGCACAGAGTATATGATACTATGAATGTCAAAGTCAAGAGGTTATGCGTTTACCCCTCTCTGTCTGCAAGATTACTCAAAAAGCTACCAATGAACCTCTATGAAACTTACGAAACCGTGCACACGGCCAAACTAGAAAGTGATCAAAGGACGGTGGTAATGGTGACCCAAATCCAAGAATTTTCAAAAGCAGACTATGTCGAGAGGTTGACCGGAATGAAGACTGACAAACTGATGGAGGTGTCACAAGGTAGTGAAGCCTGACGTGAACTTGTGGTCTCGTGCGTTGACCCACAACCAACCGACTAGAGAGAGAATGAAAGCTAGAGACTTATATCCTAGCCAACAGCTGACTTATACCAACAAAAACTGCATTAAAACATTCAAAGAAAGACAGATGACGTCAAAGTTCTCACAGCACAAAAGTACAGAATACCTCGAGGATCTGTTTTCTGTCGGCAACGAGCATGGCGCTATCAATGAACTTGAGCAGAGGTTGCTGATCGCGTGATCCTGCTAGCAGACGTTTCACTTTACTCCGCATCAGATACGGCAACAGCGCATCCTGCATGCAGTCAGTTGATGGGCAAATCAACAAAACAACTTAACAAAAACAACTGACACAGAGGAAATTGCACAATGCAAAAAAATACTACATGTCAAAACAACAGAGTCAATAACTTCCGCAAAATAACATACATGTGATAAAATTGCAGCCAGTAAAATGGGACATGTGGTCCAGAACTTCTGTCTATTAAACTGTAACTTAGCCAGATAATCATCCGCTGATATGCACTTCATAGAACCAGTAACAATTTTTTTAGCTGTCTGCCAGTTCAGTCTGCCACAAACATCATGTCGAATAATAGTAAGTAAGTAAGTAAATGATGGTGTGGCTTGATAGTTTAGTGCTTAGCGTATCGGAGGTCAGGGGTTCGACTCCGAGCCACTGCACTATCAACCATGGGCAAGTTGTTCACACACTCCAGCCTGTCGATGTGATGCCCCAGTTTGGGGGTCCTGCCAACTACATAACAAAATCCAAAATCCAAGTCCTTGTTGATTTTCTGCCTGACAGTAAACAAGCAAGCAAAAGCTGTGGTATACTAACGTTGCACAGAGAACTAGAAGAGCTAACCTGACTGGCGGTCTGTTGCCAGACAGTGTCCAGTGGTAGATCAGTGTCATCATCACTAGATCTGCCGGCTGCGGAGTCTGACAGCAGTAAATGACACACGCTCTCCATCTTATCCCATTGACACAGACGATCATAGCACTACCAACAGTACACATAATCACATAGATGGACATGCGCACACCATGTAGGGCAAGCTGCAGTTAACTGCGAGTCATTATTTTGGACCTCACGAGACCCAACCCATACAAACTCTAACCCGACCCAACCCGACCCACATTTTGGAGCTGACGAGTGACCCGTGATCCAACCCAACCTGAACCAAGGCGACTATGGCAGCAAACAATGTGCTAACACTATACAAGTAGGCCTATAAACCTTAGTGACGTGTCCTACGTGAAATACAAGTAGATTACAAATGTGCATCAGAATCAGTCATTTTATGCCGCTTAAGAAGTCCAAAAATGTACGACATGGATGTAAACTATGATAAAAAACAGACAACAAACAAAAAATCACAACACCAGATGACCCAAAATATGACAATGAAACATAATATTAGTATGTAATACTATCAGTTTCTTAATGCTCTCTTTTAATGCATGAAGTTAAATGCTTTTGACTCCTTTTAACAATTTATAACACTGAATGGCCCATTTTGTTCTGATGTGCCATTAAAAAACTACTCACTCACTCACTCAGACAATTCCAAAGTTACTTCAGGTTGATCCGAAAAAAGGCGCCCAAAACTGAACATTTTCTAACGGCCAGAAACACGGCTTTTTAAAGAAGCAAAAACGTTGGAAGAGAACTGAAATGCTAAAACATGACTGCAGGTAGAAATGACGTACCATGAGTCGACTCTGCTGCCAGAGTTCAAGTTCAGCTTCACTGGTTTCACTCTCCACGGAACTACATTCCGACAGACCCTGCAATGGCGACAATTCGTTACCACAATGGCAATACAACAACTGCTATTCTTCACAATTTTTTGTTCAATGTGGCAAATTTTGTCACTAACACTGAAAGTTATCATAAGCTGTAAGCAAGATCTTAAGACAGAAAAATTGCTCTTATCATTGTCAGAACAACAGCAATAAGTATGCCTTTAACAATGTTACTTTACAACAAGAAATACTTTAGATTGTAACTAATCTAGTGTATACTCCGCGCACATTAAACGCGGATACTACTACTACTAGTACTACTACAGTATTGCTACCACTACAACTGCAACTAAAGAACTGAGACATATTTGTACAGAAGTCCAAATTATGTCCCAAATTTCACTGCCATGGCAACGGGGGTTGGTTAAAGAAAAATGTGGTTTGCAGCATTCAACGGCGCATCCCCAAAAACCCATTCATACACGCAAAAAACTTGCAGATATCTCTTACAGAAGCCAAGTTATAGCCCATTTTGTCCCAAATTTCGTTGCTATGGCAACGAGGGTCATTTGGGCGTTAATATAAATGGCACTGTTAAATTGGCCAACCCAGACAGCCCCACCCTAGAACCAATCTGGAAGTGGATCGGATGATCGGTTGCTGAGATATGGCCATTTGAAGTTTTTCCAAGAAGGCTAGGAACGTAGCGTGCGCAGAGTAAAAAATGTGTTGAACCTTCAGAAGATATGGCATTCCAAAGTTCTTCGCATTTGACCTTGTAGTGACCTTGACCTTGGCGCCTCAAAACATTAAAACCTAATCAGTTGATCTCTGGCCTAAATGCAAAATCAACAGAAGTTTGATGAAACTGCCTCTGCTGGCTTATGGGATATCATGCTAACAATCTTTTTGGGATCGCATTGGATAGGATCGGTGCTCATCCAACGATGCTCGTGACATCTGGCGGTCAGCGCTCTTTTCGGGATGCACAAACCAACACACTCAGTAGAACGTAATGACCCCTATTACTTATTCAGCTACCATATCAGTATAAGTAATTAATCGATGCAAATAATGGAAATGACCTGGTTGTACAGTTTAGCAGCAAGCGTGTAGTCAGCGTGGACCTCGGCTGATATTGCTTGCAGCGTAACCTCATGAGTTGTGACATGATTACTTAGCACAGCATTCACCACGTCATATTCACCAACTGACTTGTACAGCCTGTAATGTATGCACCAACGGCTCAATAGTATGCACTGTACACTCATAAATATTCACAGCTAATTACATTAACTTCTTGCAGCATCGTCCTTTTATATCACTAGACTGCCAGTACACTCATTAATATGCACAGCTAATTAGTATCATTCATGAGATGTGACCTGATTACTAAACATGGCATTGACTACATCATATTTCACATCAGCAGCTCATTAGTATGCACAATACACTCTGTACACTGTCTCATTAGTATTTATAGTGAATTAACTATTATGTACACTAGCTCACTACTATATATCAATAGACTGCATACTGCAGTACAGAATTCAAAGAAAAACCAAAAAAAACTGACTCAAGACATTATCCGTAACTAACAATACCAAAAACTGCAAACCTGGTAATAAAAAAGTGTAAATATTTCCCACACACACACACTCACACAGCACTCAGATCTACGACTATATTCTTGTAAGATATACAGATATTTCATTAAATTCTGCTTTACATACCCTGATTTATTCCCGTGGATATCCCACTTGACTAGTCCGAGACAATTTGGCAATACGTAAGCCAGTAATTTCAGTAAGTAACCTGGCGAGCTCGATCCAGTGAGCGACGTTAGTGCTAACGGCAGGTCGATCAAAGCGTGCTCGTTTAGCAGTCCTTGCATCACCTCCATTGTCATCACTCAGCATGATGTGCTCCTCCAGCAATAAAATGCCTGACAAAAACCACCACATTCACCATGGTCACAAGAATGCACATTAAAATGTTATAAATAAATATCTCACGGCTAGTGTATATAAAATCATGTTTTACTTACTTACTTGCCAAGACCGTGTGCTTAGCTTGCAGTTGAAAACCATCTACTTTTGATAACAGCATCATCCGTTACTTACAAGTTCATATGCTAACATCGCAAATATACCCCCCCACCCCCCGGGTAGCTTTAAACGTGTCCTGCACGGCTCAACCACAAACTTTGACAAATGTAACAATACACATAAATTAGTAATGTTCGGCTTCAAATTTTTTACACCCAGAAACTTTTGAAAACCATTCCGAGGCATTCTCGCAACCAAATTTTCTGATGTATCTTTGCTCTTGTAACTAGGAATAATAGAGCTTTTAAAAGAGAGAAACACTGCAGAGACTGAGCGATTGAACTCAGCAGCAATCTAAAAGGTACAAATGTTATAAATCACAACTATATTAAACCATTTGGCTAGCAATCAGTTATGATAAATTACTATGAATAAATCCAAATCACAAGTGAAAAAAGCAGCACAGACCTAGAGACTGGAGCTGACTGGCAGTTGATATGACACTGACGACCGTCGCATCGGCATGCAGACTTTTCACATTCGCCAGCAGAACATCCTTAAATACACACACCCCCAAATGGGTGCGTTTTTGTTACATATCTGACCCAACGCTCGTTTGTTTTTTGTTACTTTGTTGTCCAGAAACAAAAATGTAGCTTTGTCCGCAGACAGAGACAAGCAACGTATTAGAAACAATAGAAATTGTTTGAAACGTAGTAGACAAATGCGCAATTGCCTTCATAATCTTTCATAATCCAGCTTTAGAAAATAAAACAAAAAAGCCACAAATAGAAAGAATAAAGACTGTTTATGTTCATTGACAAATAGAAGTAATACTGTACATAGCAGCAACTACTCACCACGACCAACCAAAGATTAAAACAACACATTAAAAAACCGATAACCTTCTTATGTAATGCCCCATTCAACTTGTAGTTATTATAAAAACTCAATTTTATCTGTAGTTTTGCTGTTTTTCTTAGCCGTCTTGTAATAATTTAGTTACCGTTTCAGTGTGTGACCTTAAACAGGTGAGCAGTGAGCTAATGGAAAAGGCGACTACATACGAGAAGGCAAGCAATGAAAGGCGCGTAGAACTGAGTAGAAGACTGCAGTATGTTTGAGATGGCGTCGTTGATTTTTGCCGTCATTTCAGCCGCATCTTTCTTTGACAGTTCGGAGTCAATTTTGCCGAGCAGTGCATTGACTATGGAGCTCAACAGCAGGCGAGCTATCACGGTGTCATTCTACAAACATCATCCTCCAACCAATGGACCAATTTATTCACTCATCAACTCATCCATCAATGCCAAATCAGACTGAATGAGTCACTAATATCATCAATCAATCGAAAAATGCAATATTTTGTTGGTTCTGTTTGTTCCCAGGTAATGCAGAAGCAGACATCGAGTGAGATGGGCAACTGAACAGTCACATGATGCCCAGATGTGTCCAAAATATTTGTATAAAAAATATTCAGATCTGATAATCCCTCTTCAAGTTACAATTAACAATGTTGGGGATGTTTTTTTTTTCCGCAAACAGTGTATAAATAAGTAAGTAAGCAAGTAAGCAAGTAAGTAAGGAAGTACACAACCAAGCATGTGTGTATCTTGTGACTAAATTTCTCTAACTGAACAAGTGCCTGCAGCAAAACAATCAGAGCTGAGTGGAGATCACCATTTAGCAAATGACAATAATGATAACATATAAGTCAGTAAATAAGTAAGTAAATAAGTACCGATATGGATAATTTGTCTCTAACTGGCAAACGTACTACCTGGGCAAGTGCCTGTAGCGGAGCAACGACGGCTGAGTGTGGAATCTGTATGTCAGGTAGATCTCCAATCCGATAACGTCGATACATCGTCACCTCGTTTTCACGTTTCTGCTTACGTTCTGCCTCCAATCTCTACAATCAACCACACATCACCACGAAGGATATGCTCACAACGAAGCTGATATGAAAACCGACATTTGTTCAACATGCTGCTAAGAAACTAACAAATAGGTAATAGACAAGAAATGTCTGAAAAACGAAAACGAACACAACAAACTGCTCATAAATTCTAATCCCAAACTGCTGAGCTGTAAAATGAGTTATAAAATTATGACTCAATCATACAGATTTAACATTATTTAATTTCACCCTGAAGTTGGTTATGGTGTGTAAGCAAAATGACAGATATGTCACAAAACCAAAAAAAACAATAAATAAACATACAGAAGAATGAAGACAGCAAATTGAAAGTAAGCAAAAACACAATAAACAAATTTAATGCCTTCAGCAATGCAGATTGCAAGAATAGTCTATCACAACAGAAAAGAGAATGAGTCGACAGACGGACCTCTCGCTGTTGATTCAAGCGAGTCTGACGTTGTGCAAAAAACAATCGGCTTTCTTCCTCACGATGACGAACAAATCGCTTCCTCAGTCGCAGAATGTCACTCGATGACTGACTCAGCTCTATGGTCAACGTATACAGCCCATTCGTCAATCACATATCTATGCTAGGGAGCTCCGTGCGAAATTTAATCCACCGGTATCATATACTTTAACTGTGGAGTTTATGTAAAGTACAGCCAAGTCAATAAATTGAACAACAAAATGCCAACAAAACTCACCGAGCTCCTGAACCTAGAAAATGTCAAGTCCATAAACCTAAAAATGCAAACAATCTGCCAACACTGCAATGCAATAAACCTAAAAAATGCCAAAAATGCTAAAAATGCTAAAAAATGTCAAAAGTGCCAAAAAATGCCAGAAATTGCAAAACAATGCAAAAAGTGTTTAAAATGTGGAAAAAATACCAAAAATTCCACAAATTGCCAGAAAATGCCAAAAAATCCCACCAGGCCCATCAACGTTGTCGGTGGCTGCCAGCCTGTCCGTGCCAAAGTCTGGTCCAACCAGTCGCCGCTTCGTGACACGCGATCGTGACGAACTGCGACGACCAATAGTAAACATCAAACTAGACTGAGCAACAGAAGAAGAGTCAATAGATCCACTGACTGATGACGGGTAGTCAGCAAATGTGTCCGTCAACCAGTTGTAATACGCATCTCCACCTGAATATTCACAGTGCACCACCACAACAGTATGAAAAAATAAAAACCCAGAAAATGCCCAAACAACTGCAAACAGCAGTTGTGAATCGTTGTAAGGCAAATGTTGGAATAAATATTCACCAACGTGACACAATTTACTACAATATGAAAGTATTTGTACTAAAAAACTGACAGACTGTTTAATCTAGCATATAAACTAAAACACTGTTAGATTTTTTAGATATAAACTAGAAATTTGGGGCAAAGCCCAACGTGAGTCCGCCGGCGCCCTAAGTCCGATTGGGGGAAATTAGCGGGGGGTTCTAACGGGTGTAAAAATTTGAGGGCGCAGCACCCCCTGGAGGTCAAAATATGACCTTTCAAAAAAATTGATTTGGGTGGGTAAACATTAGCCACGTAATCTCTGGTGGTGGTGGACTAAACTTTATCAAATTTCTTTCGTTCAATGCGGGATTAACTGTTCTTGATAACGCCGTTTACCGCTTGTCAATATCTCGATCCAGTCCAGAGATATTTGCGGGCAAACTAGAGTGTTGTCGTAAAAAGTAATAAATTTTAGACGTTTTTTGCCCCCCAATTTTTAAGGGGGCGGTGACCCCCCACAAGTTGCACCCGCGTTATCACTCCCATCTAACAGCACGTCATGTGGCAAAGTCTCATGAAGCTACTCCCTTTGGCTCCAAAGATCCTTTGTCTAATACGCTACATTTTAAGCCAATTTTTGACCCCCCTTTGAAAAAAGTTGTAAGTGGGGCTGCCGTCCCCAGTGGGGGTGCACTAGTAAGACTTGGTGATTCTCTAGCGCGTGTACAAATTTGGGGGTGCAGCACCCGCTAGGGGCCAAAATATGTTCTTCCGAAAAATGCACTTTCGGTGGGTACGATTTCACATCTAAATCTCAAAGGTCACTGCACCAAACTTCACCGGACTTGTTTCTGTGGCCATCCACCTAGATCTATGCAACCCTAACCATGACCTTTAACCTTTTGGGCTTAAGACAGGCATACATGGTTACTGCTGCCCTGGGGAAGTTCACACCAATTTTGGTTTTTCTATGCCTTTTTTTCAAGTTAGAACGACAAACGATGAACAAAGACAAGAACCATACTGTACACTATTAGGATAGCTGCATTATAATCGCGTAAAATTGTTCATCAATAAGAACAGATAAATAAAATTACAGCTACCAACCTTCGGCTTGTGTGGCAGTAAAATTATGGGCATCAACGGTCATTCTAAGTTGAGCTGATGACATAGCTGACATGCCGACACCCCCGCCACTGCGTAGAGTGGACTGGTCTGGCACTTGGGTGGCCAGTGTAGACTGGGTGTCAATGAACAGTGGCGTCATTGCAGCGTGACGATGTTTCCATGTTGACTCAATCCTGTAGTCCTGTGTACGTTAGTTATACACGCATCAAACTCACTACTTCAGTTAAATGAACAGTGCAAGTTCCAGGTCTCTAGAAAAAAGCTGATAGTTATGATCGATGTCACAAATTTGCTAGGACAGAATACCAAAAAACATAATGGGGAAAAAGCCAACTTTGCTGGGAAGTAAGATTATGATGTATATATTCCATAATATCTTACTTGTTTTACAAAATAAGAAAGTATTCACTGAAGACTACTAGTTTGGAGACGTAGAATTGTAGAAGCCACCAAATCATCGAACTACAGTTTACACACAAAAAGTAACATCAAGAACTGCTTCTATGCCTGTGTGCTACCATATGGCAATTTTCACAACCACGGCAAATTTTTTGGACAAAAAGATTGTGGCCAGTAAATAAATCAATTAGATTTCGATGGCAATCTAGACGTTTTTATGGATTCTGGATCACTTCTGAGAATTCTTTAGTCTTCATCACAAGCAAAATAATATGTTTACAATAGCGATGCATCGTGATACTGCACTATATAAATCTGATGTTGACATCATGTATAATCAAGTCTTCATCGTTAGCAAAAAAGCGTTTGCAATGTATCACGTAAAATCAAATGCAAAGCAATGTCTGTTTAACTATCAGCTTTTTTTCTAGAGACCTGGAACTTGCACTGTGACAACGGCTGCTTGAACATCTCAGCATTGTAGTCGGGACTGCGTGACGTCAGCTCCAGAAGGAAGTTGGTGGCATAGCTGAGGAACTGTGTCTCGGAGTCCGTAGAATACATCTCAGCTAACACTGCGACCAGGCGCTCCAGGGTGCTGGTCGATAGTCGTGTCTCATGACTCCAGAAATTATGAACACGAAGTCTGCCCACCGAACAATTACATCAGCTCCAGTGAGTGAGTAGCCTAGAGTGTTTCACATCCCACTCGAGTCAAGGCGTAATGTTAGTCCTTGGCCTTGGCTTAAGCCTTGCAATAGACAGGCCTTGGCCATACATAGCCTTGCCAAAATGATCTTGGCTACAGAGTTTTGGCCTTTGCCAAAAACCATGGCCAAAATCTGAAAGGACTGGCCTGCAGTAAACCTATATACAATTCACCTTTTAGTTCCATCAAGTAAATATTTCAAGATCCATACTCTTCATTAACTCGTGACGTTCGTCGTACAGTGACATGAGGTCAAAGATGCAAATAAAACTGTGCACTTTTCGAAAAACAAGAGTTCTTTTATCTTCAGCCATTGCATTGTGGGATGGCCTTGATACTGTGGCTTTGGCCTTTATCATGTCTGGTCTCAACTGTGGCCTTGATCGAAGTGATCTGGCCTTATTAAAAACAACGCACTCAACATATTACTAAACAGGTCATGTCAGAGTCAAGTCTTTCCAGGCAATCATTTCCACTGGTAATGACAACGAAAATCCAACAAACCAAACTAGAATAAAAACTTCAATAACAGGGACACAAACAAACACAGTATTAAAAATCAAAATATTCATGCAAATCAACTAACCACACAAAGCAAAAAACCTGCTTCAGGTGCCTTTTATGCCATAGGGCAGCGAAATACATCTACAGTTCCAAGGGCCCAAACAAAGTGCATAGCAGCGAGGAACTGAGCAATTAGAAAACATCAGCATCCCATACAATGACGGAAAAAGAAAGAAAAAAGAAGAATAAAAAACAAAAAAAGAAAACAACAAACCTGTTGGCTTCATCGTCATCAGAAAGTCCAATGAGCAAAACGTTTCTCGACTTCTTGCAGATTTCATTGACTCCACACCCGGGCATCACTTCACTACAACATGCATTTGTTTCATCGTAGCTACAGAATCAACTTTATTTCTAGTTATTGTCTGGTTTTCTTAATTTCGTGCAGATGTCATTAACTGCACACTATGACATTATCTCACAAAATATAATGTTAGTTTTGGTATAAATATGGTTATCAATTCTAGCTTTTAACTCTTAATTCAGTTCCTATTTTACTTTTCATTATCTAAACCTACCAGCCTGTATGGCTGAAGTTATGGTGGGGTGCATTCACCCGTGTGTGATCCCATATGGCAGGTGACACTCTGTAACTCTGAGCTGAATTTTCAATGAAAAGCTATACCATTTAAGCCTCAACTGAGGCCTTTGGCTACACAATCTTATCACCTCGAATGACGACTGAATGCTGCAAACTGTTCAAGAACATTACACTGTAGTAACTTTGTTAGTTGCACAGACCTAGTAGTGTAGTTGTCATAAAGCCACATGAAAACGTCGTACACAGCGGCACGACAAGCGACACTTCGACTGTCGACAAATGTCGCAAGTGTCGGCAGCAACGTGATAATGTCATCAGTGGGGAGTTGTCTCAGCAAGGCATGCGTGATCCTCAGGCAGGATAACTGCACTCCCTCATCCCTGTGACAGACACATCCCATGATCCTCCTTACCTTACCTTATCTTACCTCCGGGGGGGGCAGGCTGCTATGCCTGCCCAGCGCTGAGACCGTATCAGTTCAGCCCAATGCGCATTTCCAAACGTAACTATAAGGTTACAGGAAACAGCTATGAAGCCGTAGACAAACGGCTGTGAAGCCAAAATCAGCGTAAAAGCCGAAGATGAGCAATGGTAATGCGTAGTGTGTCTGCTCTAACAATTTCTGGTTGGCACTTTGTTAGCTACTACCCCACGGATTTTAGAAATCTTTCAGATCATTGGAGCATTAAGCTCCACCAACATGACAAGATGGCCAACTACGATGGGGATTCAAGTATGATCCATTTCTATTTTTTTTTATATATTCATGCCTAGCTATAATTGCAAAGCGCTGACGTCCAGTATTGTAAAAACTGCTATAGAAAAAACTCTGCTGTCATTGTCACTGTAAATAAAACACAGGAACTTGAAATACCTTGCTTATATAATAATCTAATCAAATAAAATCGTTGCAAAACTGAAGCAAAAGGCCACCATTGCAAATAGCCACCATCAAGTTAACCTAACCCTAACCCTAACCCTAACCCTAACCCTTTGTGATGGTTGTGAGGGCCGCTTCTGTTTGCCGTCTGGCAGAAAAGTATGAAAGGGATATAATTTTTGAAACTTTATTTTTATAACATGTCCTTTAATTAATGTGATTTTAAGAAATTAATCGCTGAACAGCTCCAGCTTTGATTAAAAAATGTATTCACTAATTATCACCATCATTCATCAAATACTAAAGCAGCAATTGAGAATACTCCTATAAAACAGCATTCAAGCAAATGCAACATCGTACAGGTGAATTAAAGGTCGACACACCTGTGTGCCAGCATGGAATGGAATCCTTTGCTCTTAAGCTCCATGTAAACATTGTCAAAGTGATCAATGCGTCTACAGATAATGTCAAAGCATTGAGTCTTGTATATGCCATGAAGCTTGGACAACCAGTAGAACAACTTTGCCTGAAACCTTTAAACAAACACAACCAACATATTTCTTCTTTAGACGGACGTTCCACAATATGGCTGGCTACTCCAAAACAGGGAAATTAAAAACACTTCCCTAACTTCCTTTGAAATTTGCAACACTCGCAACAACGCTAAGATTACCCACATCACACACAACTTAAGAGTACGCTAATCAAAGACACTCAGCGCGTCAGCAACTTCTTAATGGCACAGCGGCAAAAATAGCCCATTCAGTACCAGAAATGGTTAAAAGCATTTGGATTACGTGTTAAAAAAATACAAAAACTTCGTAAAATCAACGCTATTAAGCTAACATATATAAGTTTATTCACCAATCAAACAGTAGAAATAAAATGACAGACAAATAGACAGACAGACAGACAGACAGACAGGCAGACAGACAGACAGACAGGCAGACAGACAGACAGACAGGCAGGCAGACAGATAGACAGACAGACAGACAGACAGGCAGGCAGACAGGCAGACAGACAGACAGACAGGCAGACTGACAGACAGGCAGACAGACAGGCAGACAGGCAGACAGGCAGACTGACAGATAAATGTAAAAACATTCTGCTGTGGAATGTTTCGAAATTTGACGTTGTCAAAAATTACTTTGCATGTTAATGAAAGACAACAGGCAACACAATGTGTCAAACATGCATGATTAAAAATATTATGCAAAAATATGCTAACAAATGCCAGTGTTGCCCTAGATATTGAACTAAAAAATTTTTTCTGAAGTGTGTATGTCTAATTGAAAGCCATAGTTTTAGCATATTACAAGTACCTCTGTTCTTGCTGCCTATAATAATAAAGTTAATTCGTCCTTCATCATCATCAATCTGTGTATGAACACGTTATTCGACACAAGGCAGAAACAGACAGAACGAACGAGAATTAAATCATACTAAGCAGTTGCATAATTCTCTAAAGATATGCAGACTTTTGGACAGGCAAAAAAAAAATAAAAATCTTTGAGCTTGAATAATACGTGTTCAGAAAATGTTTACTGTAAAATCAACCTATCTGAGATGGCAGGAAAGTGAAGCTGTATGCAGTGAAGACATGTGATAAATCGATCGGGTTTTTTATCCATCAGCTGCTTGACGATGTCGTCAACGTATTGCCGACGCAGCTCCACATCAAACGATGAAGTTTCTTTATCAGCAAGCAACGCCAGAGTCATTCCGACGACCTCCGCTGTGGCTGCATACACGGACTTATGGTCACTGTTCATGTTCACTGCCAGCGCCTTGTAAAACCTGACACTCAGCATACGGAATCAATATCAGTATTCTTGGTTAATAGTCAGCAAGATGGCTAAAACATTTCAAGGCTAAAACTGTCCATCCATGGTAGCTGCTGTGGAATGCTGTAATATTTATAGCAATGACGTCAGCATCGGCCAATAACTGTCAGCCTAGCTGCAGGACTGTCTATCTAGGCCCACAGCTATCGGCCTCAGCCTGCCTAACTAAGCAGTATGGTCATATCTCGCAATATTAAAGCATCTAAAAATCCAGTCCCGTCACCTTTGCGTAAGACCTTGAAATTCAACATGGTCCTTGCAGTTGTCAAAGTACATCTTCTTGCAAAATTTCATCAAGCAAAGTGCAGCGATTCATGAGACATTGTGCTGACAAGTAAAAAAAACACAAACACTTCACTGTGGTGCTGAAAACAATGCTGTCATCGCCACTGTGAACAGTAAATACGAATAAGAAATAACTAGAAGGTGCTCGTAAGAGAGCATATCTCTGCCAAGTGAAGTAATTTAAACATCACGACTACTAAGTAAGTAAGTACCAATTTATATAGCTCCAAAAACTCAAAAGAGAATCAGGGAGCACTACTCCTACTACTACTACTACTACTAGTACACCTACAACTACAGATGAGGTCACGTGACGTCATCGGTCATGTGACCATTCAACTCGCAGTGGTCAACTTCCTATGGGTGGTCCAATGCGACCATGCATCTATCTGGCGCCGTTACAGAGATATGGCACCTCAAAGTACAGGTTCACACACACAGAACGATGAACAGAACGACCAATCTCTTAATCTCCTCCAATTTTCACTATGTTCACCTTGGCGGAGATAATTATACACAGCAACAGAACAGGCTGATACGTTACCTGTCCTTAGAGACGGTGTTGTTGTATTGGTACGGCAGAAGACCGTTAGCAACAACAACCCCGACCATCTGTACACCAGTTGCACTGCGAGTGCTTTTCACGTCGGAGCTAGTCAGGTTCTTGTACAAGATCCTTCACACAGCATCCACGGTCACATAAAATTACTGGTCAAATTATCATCAAATTGTATCAAAATGTAAAACGTACAATACGTTTTCAAATTCAAAGGTAAACCATTCCAAACAATAAGTGCGCCACAGAAAAAAACACTAATTATTATCACTACAAGTGAACAGAGTAAAGAGATATAAATGACTCACTCACACAGTAGGTATATGTACGGTGCTCTGCCAGACCTCCACGACAGTCTTCAGTACATCCAGGTTATTACGCAACACCTGCCGGTTGTCATGGTGACAATGAGTCATAATAAAGTCCATCAGACGACCCACTAGTGACATCTCACTCATCTGCAACAGCAATGATGACGGTAAATAAATACATGGGCTAGGACGCAACATTGAACTAAAGCTAGATGAAAATTGTGCAAGGCAATGGCCAGCCAAGAGCACTAAGCCATAACTGCCTCAGATGCCTCAGATTCACAATATATGAAAAGTGACATAAACATAACTGGTATAGTTGGATTTTATAGTTAGTGATGGGCACACAAGCAGTGGTACCTGTGGTACAGCAACAGGGTGCCATGATAACAGTGTGACTAGCACATCATTGATGAAATAATTAATGCCACCACAAGCAGAAGCAGCAGCATCAGTGTTGAAGTCTCGGCTCAATATCAGTTCCAGCAGCGGACTCAACCAGAACTTGGCGTACGGTCGAAACACCTTCAACCACATAATGCTGTCTACTTCACGCATGTATAAAATAAAACCAAATCTTTTACGCTGTGCAGTATCCAGAATTGTCTGCAACTGAGGCAGTATGAATGTACACTTTATAGTTAGAAACACAGCAAAATATCAACCCAATGCCAACATCAAATGCAACCATCCAACTAGCTATCATGCATACTCAGTGTGCAACGCCCTAACCTTAACCCTAACCGTAACCTTTTCAACTGAAAATTGACTCACTGCTTACTTCCGCCATGGCGTACATCCATGACAATTTCGGTTTTTCTATGCCTTCATGTTTCACAGTTAGAAGCCCATAGAAAACAAATCGACCGCTACTGGGAGGGAAAATTTCCAATAATGATCGATTATGCTAGTGGCCATTTGTCTTGTTATACCTCAATGCATGCATCTATCTGGCACAGTTATGGAGATATGGCGCCTCAAAGCTAATGGGGTCACGACCTTGACCTTTTGGGGTCACGTGACGTCATCGATCACGCGATCATTCGACTCTTGGTGGACGACTTCCTATGGGTGGTCCACAGTGACCATACGTCTATCTGGCACCGTTATGGAGATATGGCCGTTTGAAGTTCTTCCAGGAAGGCTCTTCCAGGAACAGAGGTCGGTTGTTGGTCGGTTGGTCTTCAATATTACACTGATCTCATATACTCCTCTTTGCTATGTTAGGAACGTAGCGCGCAAGGAGTAAAAAAACCAGACGGAATATTCTGTGCAGACTAAATTCAGAAACATACGACTAACTCGGATTTGCTTAAATCATGGCCATAATATGACACGTTGTGTGTCTGAAACCAATCACTTATTATTAGAAATAATCATACAACATGTAACCAGCCAACCTGTTCAGTATTGAGGATAAGCTTAGCAATGAAGAGGCGAATGTTGAATGGACAGAACGAAGAAGTAAACTTCTTATTCAGATTATACATCCAGACTGGCATGGATGCCGGCGGCTCAGCACCCTTAGCAATACAAACCACACATGAAAATACAAGTCTCGCAGTGTAAACTGGTGTCTGCTGGCTCAAAGATAAGGAAATGGTCACCATTGCCCTATGTGCTTTATGGCTTAAAGAAAACTTCACCTTTTTTCTTAACGTAGTACAGTTAGACCTCTACAACCGATTAATGTTGTATAAGACTAAAACACAGAGCAAGCAAACAACCAATCGTAAAGTTTACAATAATTATTCGATAGACCCCGAAGGCCTGCTAAATAAAAAAAAAATGATACATTTGCATTCTCCTTTCTAAAACTGGATGCTTCTCCAGATGCTAAACTGACAATGTCAAAAACAATACCAAGAAAGATTTAAATTATGAGTAGAGAAGGGGGGAGTTACCTGTTGAACGGTTGGAGAGATGCCCTTGAGTTGCATATGATGGAGAACGACTGTCAGGGACGACATACACTCATGTTGGTTTAATTCATCCATCTCCAGTGATAACACCACGCCTTCAGCTTCAGTAGCAGAATCATCCGACCGACTTCCAGAAGCCTGTGGCTGTATGAACACAGACAAGCACAGATGTGCAAAGATGCAGACGCACGCAGACACAGACAGACAGACGAATTCTCAGACAGATGGAAGGGCAAGAGCCGTAATGTGCAATGTTAACCGATGATGTTAAATGAGACCAAACTATCAAGGCCAAAGATGAGGCCAAAACCAGAACCATGAGGCTGAAATCAAGGCAAAGGACAAAAAGATGAGACCGAGGTCAAAGGTAGGACTACAAAATTGACAACGGGACAAATTTTAATAAGCCAAAGCATTATGACCCAGGCAGGTCAAGCTGAAGCCAAATGCTTAAAACTGAGGCTGAAGCCATGGACCTTATAAGAGCAGGACTGATGTGGAAGTCAAAATTTTGGCATCAAGACCACTTTGGTCTCAAAGACTTAACATCTTTGACCTTAACAGCTACAACATATTTAAATGCATGCATGAAAACAGCCATAAAACTATGTTACTCAAAACTAGCTAACAATTACTACAAACCATTAAAAGGTTAAAGGTTAAAGGCGGTGATACAACTACACTGATATCACTATTACAACAACAACTACAACAGTCTAGACCTGTGATGATGAGCCTGAAGTCTGTTTTGCTGCAATGTTGGTTTGAGAAGAGAACAGACTCACCTTTGACAGCGATACGGCCTACATACCAGCAGCAGCAGTCGCAGTCATGACAAACAACAACATCAAAGCACAATGCTAAGCACAATGCTTATATAATTTTCAAATGACTCCATATATCGCAAATGCTTTGTAAAAAAAAGTTTAACATTTTGTTTCGTGGCAGACAGTAACTAATCATAGATGTGTGGAAGTTGATAGGACCCCTCGTCTCAATTCAACAGATGGCGAAGTCATTCCAAAGAAGGCAGCAACAGTTGCCGGAATGTCAACAAAAACAATAAAATAAGGAACCTTGCATTTTGTTGAATTTCTACAAATAATTAATTTACCACTTCAATCTACGAGCCTATTCAAAGAAACAGATACACATCGTTTATATTTTATTCTAATTATTCCTTTTTCTGTACTTCGTGTCTACTAACAGAGAACACACTTTTAACAGACCGAAGTAGCAAAGTCGAACTGGCTGACGTCTGAGTTGAGGCTGCTGTCAGCGAGATACTGAGACGCTACGTAATGAACAGATCTCTTGGATGTCAGATCCCGTTGGTCATTGTCTTCACCATGTAGGCTGCTGCGTAGTGCAAAGTGCCTCTGCTGTCTGGCCAATGACCTCTGATCACAGCAAGAAATTATACGCTCAGTAATTTAATTTAAAACCAACAAACTTGATGATTTAATTTTAATACATTCATGCCTAATATGTTCACATATCAGTATTGGAAAGCTACCACAATATACAGAGATTCTACGCAAATCACAAAATTCAAAGAAAATAGCCCTGCTCAGAATAAGATAAGCAAATTAAACAATAAGACAAAAGAGGCCACAGCAATATGTGCATAAAAATTAACGAGTATGCAAGAATCTAAATAGAAAAAAAAAGACAACAGTTACCTCCATTTCAACAGGAAACGTGTATTTGCGTTCAGTGTCGACAATGTGTTCCCACAAAACTTGACCCTGTGCAAATACATGGTGTTTTATAAAAAAAGTGCCCTTTTTCTTTTTTTTCATTATTCACTTAAATGACAATCAATTTACATGAAATTTTTACCAGATGTAGTTAAAATACTAATTCAAAATATGTCAACAAAATATGGCTGTTAGTTAAATATTCTTTGCTGGCCGTGATGTAATGCTGACGTCATAATGTGCCGCAAGTACAAACATGGGCTTGTCGCAACCGGTGCTGACAGACTTGCTGAATAGCTGCCCTGCTTTGATGGTAATTCAACTTCATCTGGTTCACTGATGACAGACTGTTGAAGTTTTACCATTGGAGCCAGAAGAAATGCCCAAAACGATCACTTTCACACACTTGTGGGGATAGGTTGACTTTTACACCTTCCAGCAAGCCAGCGCACTAGCACGCACCGCTTGCGAAATGGTTGAGTTTTTGGATTGCAAGACGCCTGATTTTATGCCCCCATGTTGCTTAGCACTGATACAATAAACATTTTTTATCAGTGAACAAGACAAAGTTTGTTATCGAAACAAGGTAACAACTGACAAAACCAGCTGCTAAAAGCCAGTTTGTACTCACGACACATTATGACGTCAGCATTACATCACGACTAGCAAAAAATATTTAACCAACGGTC
>Ga0209454_1000556_pt1 | contig 20030 bp, 13 predicted proteins | sample WorMetHERISLAND1_2_FD_187400 | JGI IMG/M metagenome (GOLD analysis project Ga0209454, IMG submission 187400) | Marine gutless worms symbiont microbial communities from Max Planck institute for Marine Microbiology, Germany - Olavius geniculatus... | ecosystem: Host-associated > Annelida >... | reverse complement strand
TGAACCTTTGATTGGCGGCCCATCATAATGATTGTACTCCGCTAAAGTTATATTTTACGGTACTTTAGCATAAGTAGTCGGTGTAATCAATTGCTATTTGTGCGTTTGTAAAAATCTTGAAGAAAAAAAACCAGAAATTAGGCGCACAAGGTGAGCCGGTGTCAGTAAGTAAAATTCGATTTGGGCAACAGCCCGTCAAATTTTGACCCTGAGTTTCTTCCTGTTCGGCGCCAATGCCATTCTGGCCGTACGCGGCGGCCGTCAGGACTAGCACCGGGCAATCCCTGTCGGCGCATGTGAGTTTTTCCCAGGGACTCTATTGTTGGGCTTCATAAATAATTGCGAATACCTAATGGTCGAATTTCAGATTTACAACAATCTGTTATTCGTAGTGGCGGGGTTCATCCCCGCCAGCAAACCAGCATGTTTACTGCTCCGGGCGGGGATAAACCCCGCCCCTACTGCGTTCTGGCGTGGTTGGATATTGCAATAAATTGACACAGTTTCATTGACAGTTATTTCTGGGACATGACACTAGCTCGCCAAATTAGCTGGAATTGCCGGGAGCATGCATAAACTTGAAAATTTATAGGTCTTTAAATGACGTCTCCAGCGTAATTCGCTGGGCTTAGAATGGATAAAGCGAAGCGTCATCATTATTCGATGTTCGATGTTGGATCCGCCTCAGGCGGATTCGATGTTCATCTTTTTAAGGACCATTATAGAACATATATGCCTTAGGTTTCGGGCTGCCGATGGATCGGTGCTCAGGCTTCAGGATAAAGGGTTTGAAACAGCAGCTCAACCATATCCACGATCCGCGGACCGGTGCGGCAGGTCAAGCTGCAATCAAAGGAAAGCACCCTGTTCGACCGCACCGCTTCCAAAGACAGCCACGCAGGTTCATGCGCCAGGCTCGGATTGGCGTTGAGATCGAAACCGCAGGAAAATATCACCTGGGGATCCCAGGCCCGCAGCTGTTCCAGGTCAATACTGGGATAGGCTTCATCGGTCGCGCAGGTGACATTGCGGCCGCCGGCCCGGGTGATGATGTCGTACTGGAACGACAACGGCCCGGCCACATGGAAGCGGCCGTCTTCGATGTCCAGAATTCGGCAGGCGGTCGGCCGGCCATCGACGGCAATGCCGGCAACCCTGGCGTCGACTGTGGACAGACGAGAGCGCAGATTGGACACCAGCGTCTCTGACTCGGCATCCGCTCCCAGCATCACCCCGATCCGGGCGATGTCGGCAATGGCCTCGTCAACGGTGGTGGGGTCTACCAGGACGACGGGTATGCCGCGCGATTCAATTGCGTCATTTACGGCGGCGTGGGCGGTCTGCAGTCCCAATACCATATCAGGTTCCAGGGCCAGCAGCTTGTCCATATCGGGATCAAACCAGCAGGCGACATCAGGACGCTGGGTGGCCTCGGCCGGAAAGTCGCAGCTGTCCGTAACTCCGCATACGCGATGGCCCTGTCCCAATGCAAAAAGGATTTCCGTCAATGAGGGGGTCAGGGAGATTATCCTTTGGGGGATGATATCTGGTGCGGGCATGAAAGTCCCCACGCTCCTATGGAACTACCTTAAAAAGCGAACCGCAGAACCGCAGAATATCGAATGTCGAATTTAGAAGGGTGGTTTCGCTTCGGGCTTCGTCACGCTTGGATCGCGACTACGTCCCGACAGGTCGCTCTGTCTATAGATAGTTAAAATCGATAGAATTCCTTACTTCGAAATTCGACATTCATCATTCGACATTCGATATTCGCTTTTCGATAGTTTTTTCGGTTAGGCCGAACCCTCTGCGGCCAGAGGCTGCGCTTGTATTCTAGTGTTCTGTCCTATATGTAGTTACAAAACCCGGATTGAATTTAAAGATTTTCCGACTCCTGAATTCAACCTTTAAAATCCCAAATTACCAATCACAAATCACAAATCCGCCTCCGGCGGACCAAATCACAATACTCAAATACCAAACAGGTCTTCGGATACAGTAGATCAGATGTTTTGGATGCATTGAATAAATTCGGTCCGGCTTTGATGGGGGCTGTATGATTCCAGAATCCGGGCCCGGCAAATGTGGCTGTTTTGGTCATTGGAAATTGGAATTTGGATATTGTTTGCTATTTGACATTTGGTGCTTGGGATTTATCCGAATCAAGTCCGCGGCTTGGTTCAAAATCCATTACAACTCTTGTAATATATTTCTGGGACAAAACACTAAGTATGAACCTCTGGTTCGTTGCCTGAATCGATAGCACAGATTATGGCGCTTGTCACAAATATATTTCCTCGGCCAGGATTAGCGGCCGGGGCGACCTGGTGCGTTTCAGGCTGAATTTTGCTATACAGAACTTTGAGAATTTTTCCAGTCGCAAAATTAAGGCGGGGAGGATCCGATGAGAATAAAAAAAGGGCAGTGGGACACGCTTGACAGCGTATTAAGCGGGATCTGGAAAATGCTCGATCGGGGTGCCAATCGTTACAACGACCCATTTCACTGGCCGGTGCTGGGAACCACCGGAAAAGAGGGGCCCCGCCTGCGCTGTGTGATCTTAAGGGAATTTATGGAATCCGATCGCATGCTGATCTGTCACACCGATAGCCGGGCGGCCAAAGTCCGGGAAATTACCGACGCTGACGTGGTCAGCTGGTTGTTTTACCACCCCAAAAGAAAAGTTCAGTTGCGAATCACGGGTCGTGCAAGCCTGCACCGCGACGATCAATTGGCCGACCGGCAGTGGAGTGCTGCGGGAATAACCAGCCGTCTTAACTACTGCACCAACGAACCCCCGGGTACAACGGCGGACCACCCTTCGCCCGGTTTGCCTGATTTACTGCTTAAGAAGGCACCGTCGCTGTTGGATACCGAAAGAGGCCGGGCGAACTTTATGGCCATTGTGTGCCGAATCGATGCGATCGACTGGCTGGTGCTGAAGGTGTCTGGCAACCGCCGGGCACGCTTCGAGTGGAATGACACCGGCTTGGAAGCCAATTGGCTGATTCCATAATCCCAGAGTACAAATCAAAAATCCCATTTCATATTTTCAAATACATTTCAGAAGCCAAATTCAAGAATTTGACCACTTGCACTCCTGGGATTATCTTATTTATTAAGACATGTTTATTAAGACATGATCTCGATTGGCGGCAGCAGCCGATGAAGATACGACCCGCGAAAACTACCGATGCCCATTCCATGGCCTGTATCTACGTGCAAACCTGGCAGGATACCTATCTGAGCGTAATCCCCTACGGCTACCTGGCGGCCATGTCGATCGATCGGCATGCGCAGGCCTTTTCCAGGGAGCTCAACAGCAGCCATGTGATCGGCTTTGTCGCTGAAGATACCGGCCGGGTGCTGGGTTTTGCTACCGGCGGTTACGAGCGGCATGGGGATGACATCTACAGCGGAGAAATCTACACCCTTTACGTCATGAAAAATCTCCAGCGAAAGGGGCTCGGTACCCAACTGGTTTCAGCCCTGGCGCGGTGGCTGAGTCGTCTGGGTATTCATTCGATGCTGGTACAGGTCCTCAAACGCAATCCCTACCGGCATTTTTATGAAAAAATCAACGGCATCTACCTGAAAACAGGGCGTCTGCCCTTTGCGGATGAGATGATGGACGTGGAAATTTACGGGTGGTTGGATACGACCCTCGTCGACGATTAAATCCTAAAAATGGAGGCAGTGTCTTGTCCAAAAATATCTTACGCTACTTTATTTTATGGCTTAATGAAGTTTCATATAAGCCCAGCCTGCGGCAAAAGGACAGCCGGTCTGATCGGAAAAGAAACGTTGAAAATGCGAATATCGAATGTCGAATAATGAATGTCGAATGTCGAAGTAAGGAATCCTATCGATTTTAATTGGTTATAGACAGAGCGGAGCGATTCCATCCTTCGAAATTCGTAATTCGACATTCTGCGGTTCGCTTTTGATGAAGTTACATATAGGACACCACACTAGATCCCGGCGTTGCCTTATTTATGCAGCCTTTAGTTTGAATTTGCGAATTCCGCTGTATATTATCAATAACCCTCCGAATATCAAAGAGAACCTGCCCAGATAGTCCCCGTGTCGCGCGAAAAAGGTCTGCCCGCGGCGCAGCCGAATCTTGCCTTTAAGGGTCGCCGGTTGCCACCACTGGGTTTGGGCGACGACCTTGCCTCGAGCGTCGATGATGGCGGAAATGCCGGTGTTGGCCACCCGCACAAAATCGCGCCGGTTTTCGATGACCCGCACCGGGCTGAAATTGAAGTGGTGGCGGTAGCCCGGCGTATTTTTCCACCACCCGTCGTTGGTGATCATGCAGATAAAGCCTTTTTCCTGCGGCAGGTTGCGTGAGCAGTAGGGGCCGAATATGGACTCGAAGCAGACGATCGGGACAATGACGATCGCGCCGTCCGGTGATACAAAAGTTGTGCTTTCCTGACGCGGACTGTAGGTGCCGGTGTACCCGCCAAGCTCCAGTGAGTATTTTCCCAAAAAACCCAGGTATTGCACAAAAGGCATGCGTTCGAACAGGGGCACCAGCTTGGTCTTGTGATAGAACCGGGGCTCCTGGGACGCACCCGGAGGCAGGAAAAGCGCCGTGTTGAAGGCCTCATAATAATATTTCTGCTCGCGATTGTAGCGGCTGCCCGGGGGGATGTTGCGCCCGTTTAGTTTCCGGTAGCTATGTATGCCCAGGATGATGTTCAACCCCGGATATTTGTTCCTGAACTCCTGAAGCTTGCGGTAGTAGATCGATGCCGACGGGTTGTCCTCGTCGATCTGCTGGACGATGAGGGTTTCGGGGCCGAACAGATACTGGGTTTTGTCGTCGACAACGGCTGCGGCTGTCTTGAAAAAAGCCTCCACGTGACGGGCGTAATTTTGCGGATCGAACTTTTCGGTATAAGGATCCAGGTTGGGTTGAATCAGGGCAATATTGACGGTTTCTCCGTCATCTCCAACCTGATGAAACAGCAGAAAGGATCCTGCAACGGGGACCGCCACGAGCAGCAGCGTCAGCGCGGCGGTTGCCGCAGCCGGTCCTGCCTCATTGTGCCGGTAGCGTTCGTAAACCGTCATGGCTGCGAAATTGATCAATATAATCCATAGGCTTCCCCCCCGAACTCCGGTAATCTCGTACCACTGGATGATAATGGGTGCCGTGGCCAGGGCGTTGCACAGGTTGAGCCAGGGCCAGGCCAGATCCCAGGACAGGTGAAAATGTTCGTATCCCATCCACAGGGGCAGTAAGGTGAACAGCAGGGGCACTCTCAGAATCGTGCGGATACGGCTCGCCAGCCAGAATACGAGGGCCTGCAGCAGTGAATTGGCGATAATGATCAGGACAGCCCCAACCAATTGGGCCTGCGCCACCCACCAGGTCCCGATGATGTTCCACAGCAAAAAGGCGGCGAAGGCATAGTTGAATATCGCCAGACGATTGGGGTGATGGCTGATTTGCGCTTCCAGCAGCACAAGTGGCACCCAACCGATAAAAACCAGAAAGAACAGCGCCGAAACCGACCAGGGCAGACCCAGCAGCAGGCCGCCGGTCAGTGCCAAAGCAATGTTCTTTCTGGTATTCATATCGACTTTCCGACGGTGTTGCTGAAAATAGTGTGCGATCAGTTCAATCAAAGGTCTCTAGCGATTGTCAAAAAACGTTCCGATCTCCCAAAGGGTCGGGACGTTTTTTTATACAACCGCTTATACCACCCTTTCAGTATTTAGAAACATCTTTTTGAAAAGCCGTATAGATGGTCTGGGAAGACGCCGTGGTTGCCTGATGGTCTGCAGTTATACGGAATTCCTGAATTTATGACAACATTGAATATGGACAGGTATTTTTCACTATGTTCATATCAGACCAATATTAAACCAACCGGTCGGTACTTTTATTGATTTAAGGATTAATAAGGATTAATGGCTGGAAATCCGATCCTGATTGTTTCGATACAAGCGTTGGCCGAACTAAGTTAGCTTATATGAAACTACGAAAAATCTATCTCACGCAAAGCCGCAAAGACGCAAAGGAAATAACTAATATTATGATTTATCTTGGCGCCTTGGCGTCTTTGCGTGAAAATAACCAGTTTCTTTTCCGATCAGACTGGCCGTTTTTTTGGCCGGCGGCCGTCGCCCGTGTGAAACTTTAATTAAATATCTCGCAGAGCCCGCTGAGCGCACAGCGCTTTTTTTTATTTTTCTCTGAGAACTCTGCGGACTTTGTGAGAGATAAATTGACTTGAGTTTTTTTTCCGATCAGACTGGACGCGTGCCGCCGGCGGCGTCGCCAATAAAAAAAGGGCGCCTCCCCTCCTTTTCAAGGCAGCGCCCTTTAAGCCAAGAGCTATATTTATCTTGGCCGTATACATAATATCGGCATGAATCAGAATTAGCTTTAGAAGGTTTCCTAACCGGGGCCGGGATGTCTCGAAAAATTCCCCAATAGTTGACAAGCGAGTCATGAGTACGTAACAATTATCGATTAACCCTTAGTGTCATAATTGTCCTCTTGATTTTTATTAAATTTTCATGCCACATAGGCTCTAGAGGATAGCTATGACGTTGCAATAAATCGTTTTGTTTCCTGCTTCATTGTGCGCGTTAGGGCATGAAAATTTATGGCCTTTAAAAAATCTACCGAATCAACGAATATTTTGATCCTGGGGCTGGGCGGCGTCGGGCTCTATCTGGCCAAACGGCTGGCCCACGAAGGCTACGCGATTACGGCCATCGAATCGGACGGCGGATTGATCCGCGAAGCCGATGGTAGCCTGGATGTCCGGCTGATGCAGGGCAATGCCATGAGCATTCAATGCTGGCATGACGCAAATGCCGAGAAAATGGACTACCTCATTGCCGTCACCGACAATGATGCTGTCAACATGATGGCCTCCCTGATTGCGGACCGCTTCGGCATCCAACGCAAGATCGCCCGGGTCCGCTCTCTGGAATTCGGGGATGAAGGCACGATTCTCAACGCCGGCGATCTGAAAATCGACCTGATTATCCACCCTGAAGAGCTGGCCGCACAGGAGATCGTGCGGCTGATCAAACTTCGCGCCGGCAACGATATCATCGATGTGGCCGAGGGACAGATCCAGGTCATGGCCACCCGCATCCACGAGGCTTCCCCGCTGGCCAACCGCAGCCTGATGGATATTTCACGGGAGCATCGGGATTTTCCTTTCCGGGTCGTTGCGGTGGCGCGTGGCATTTCGACAATCATACCCGGCGGGGACTATGAGCTCCTGCCCCAGGACCAGGCCTTTTTTATGGCCGGCATCGAGAATCTGCCCAAATTGATGGAGATGACGGGCGTTCAGCAGCAGAAGCGTCATCGGGTCATGATTCTGGGCGGCGGGCTGGTGGGCCGCCGTCTGGCCGAGCTTCTGGGCAAATCCTTCGATGTGCGCTTGATTGAAAAAGATGAAAAATCCGCCCAGGAGCTGTCCTTTGCCCTGGAAAACGCAGAGGTCCTGCATGGAGACGGCTCGGACACTAACGTGCTGCTGTCCGCCGGTCTTTTGGATATGGACACCTTTATCACCGCCACCGGCGAAAATGAGACCAACATCATGAGCTGCGTGCTGGCCAAACACATCATGAACACCCACAACAATTCCCAGGGCAAACAGCGAAAATGCGTCGCCCTGGTCAACAAAGAGGATTACCTGGTGCTGGCCGCGACCATGGGTTCGGATATCGCTTTGAACAAGAAAATTCTGGCCGGCAACGAAATCCTCAAGTTCATCCGGCGCGGGGAATTGCTTTCCGTGGCCCACCTACACGGCCTCGAGGCTGAAGTGGTCGAGCTCGTCGCCGCTCCCAAGTCACCGATCACCCGCAAGCCCCTTTCCAAACTGGACGCGTCATTCTACGGCAAGATCATGATCGGTGCGATTTTCCGCGACGGTGCCTGGCAGGTCGCCGTGGGCGACACCCACATAAACAGTGACGAGCGGGTGATCGTCGTGTGCGGCTCCCCCAATCTAAAAGATGTGCAGGAATTGTTTCTAGCTTGAATCCGCGCGTCTAGCGCTTCCAGAAGGACGGATAGAAAATCACCAGGGCTGAAAACATCTCCAGCCGGCCCACCAGCATGTTCCAGGACAAAAACCACTTGCCGACATCGGTGACGAAGGCGTAGTTTTCAGACGGTCCCACCGCGCCGAATCCCGGACCGATGTTCATCAGGGCTGCGATGACCGAGCTCATGGCGGTGGCGTAGTCCATATTGTCCACCAGCACCATAAAGCACCCGCCTCCCAGCACCATAAAGATGTTGACGATGAAATAACAGACGGCCAGATCGATGATCTGGGGTTCGACGGGACGCTGGTTGAGCCGCACGGACACCACCGCCATGGGTTTGAAGAAAATGCGTTTGATCGAGGCCACACCGTATTTCCAGATAAGCACGTAATGGACGACCTTGATGCCGCTGGTGGTCGATCCGGCGCAGGCCCCGATAAAGCACACCGCATAAAGAAACATCTGGGCCGCCTGGGGCCATTGTTCGTAGTCGGCGGTGGTGAAACCGGTGGTGGTCAGCAGGGAGGTGACCTGAAAGGTTGCGTATCGAATGCAATCCATCAGGCTGGCGTAGGTATTGTCCTTCCACAGAATCCAGGAAACAATCCCGCAAAAAAACAGCATAAAGCCCACGTACCAGCGAAACTCGGTGTTGATTCTCAACACCTGCCAGTTGCCCTGCAGCATGAAATAAAAGAGCATGAAGGTCATTCCGCCCAAAAACATGAACAAAATGATGACCCAGTCAAAGTAGGCTTTGCCGTAATGTCCGATGCTGGCGTTCCAGGGGGAGTAGCCGGAGGTCGACACGGTGCCGAACGCGTGGCACAATGAGTCGAAAAGCGACATCCCGCCCAGGCATAGCAGAAAAGTTTCCAGAAGGTTGAGCGCCATATAGATGCCCCACAGCCAGATCATGGTGTCCCGGGTGCGGGGGGTGAATTTTTCTTTGGTGATCACCTGGCCGGGGCTCGACTCCGCCCGGAATATGCGCAGCCCGCCCATGCCGCGCGGCAGAAATATCACCGTCAAGGTCAAAAAACCCATACCTCCCAGCAAGTGGGTTTGGCTGCGCCAAAACAGAAGCCCGTGGGGCACCACCTCGATATCCGTGAGGATGGTTGCGCCGCTGGTGGTGTAGCCGGACATCATTTCGAAAAATGCGTCGGTAAAGGAAGGAATCGCCCCGTGGATCATATGCGGTAATGCGGATACGGCGGAGATCAACACCCAGCCGAAAACGGCGATGAAAAAGCCGTCTTTGATGTCCAGCTCATGGTATTTTCTAGAAATCCACCACAGCGGCAGCCCCAGCAGGATGATGACAATGGCGGAGACGCACAGCGCAAACAGATCATCTTCCTTGTAATAAAGGGAGCAGATCACGGGAAGCGCCATTGTGCTGCCGGTGATGATCAGCAGCTTTCCCAAGACGTTGGCGATCGATGCGAAATTCATAGTTGTTCCAAGTATAATCCGTCCGTCGCAAGCGTGCAAGGATTTAAGTATACACACCCGCTGCGTTGGTGGTCGCTGCGACGAATACCGTGCCCCCTGCCTGGATGACATCGGGATTTTTTGGGCGGAACCGGCGGTTCGCGCCGACGGGAACCGACACTGCCATCCAATCCGGTGCTCCATAACCTAAATTCGGCCTTGGATCAATCGGCTTTGTGACATTTTTTGGCCTTAATTCATCTTCCGGCCACAGTTCTTATCGTCGCCAAGGCCTTATGGCAGCTGTTAAAGTTTTCCCGGTTTTGGACGATGATACCTATTATCGACGGGAATCAAGGATTTCGGCCCACCTGTCGGTTAATCCTGTTTTCAAAACGTGCTTACAAACAGGCAAGGGTTTCCGGAGCGGTTGTCACATGAGCCCTTGAAAAATGCCACAGGTTGTGGACCACCGCCGCGAGGGGTCAGGATCATTCGGATTAATTCAATATAAGGAAGGCATCATGAAAAAAATTACGGGTATTATCACGGCCATGGCGATTGTTTTTTTGGTGGGCGGCTGCGCCACGGTGTCCAAAGAGGATTGTTTGGTCACAGACTGGTTTGAAATCGGCCGCCTGGATGGAATGCAGGGCACCCCGCGAACCGCTTTTCAGAACCGCGCCAAAGCCTGTCTGGAGCATGGCGTCAGTGCCGACCGCCTGGCCTACTACAAGGGGCATGACGATGGCCTGAAGTATTACTGCACCGAGCAAAAAGGGCTTGAGATAGGCAGGAAGGGCTTTTCCTACCGGTCCGTCTGCCCGCTTGAGCTCGAAAAGGACTTCAGGGCCGGATATGAAAACGGTCTTGAAATATACTGCTCCGAGGAAAACGGTTTTGAGCTGGGACGCCGGGGACAGGCCTTTCGGCCGGTTTGTCCTCCCGAGCTGGAACCCGATTTTCGGTTCGGCTATCAGAAAGGAAAGGAGCTGTACCAGTATGAGGCTCAAATTGCAGCCCTTCAAAAACGACTGAGAAAAATAGAGCGCAAAATACACCAGAAGGAAGAGGAGCTGTATTCGGGCAATCTGAATGACGAGCAGCGAGCCCAAATTCGTTCCGACCTCAGATCGCTGGATCTGGAATACAGAGACATTTCCCGCGAGTTAAAGTACCTGGAGAGAACCAGACCGCTGGCGAAAGCGCTTTAAATATTGTCTTGAAAACAGGATCTTGGTTTAATCCGCCGGGGGCGGACAAGTCCTCCAAAGGCGCATAAATCCTTCAAAGGCGCATAAATCCTCCAAAGGCGGACAAGTCCTCCAGAGGCGGATAAAAATCGCGGCGGGACCGGGCTTTCGTGCATTGCCTGGTTCCGCCGCGATTTTATTTTGTAACGGCCATCGCCCTGCCTCGGGGTGGCTTTCCCCCTGATTTCGTCTTTGCTATAGCTCCCAAGTCCTACTAATTGAAGAGTCGGGAAGTTTTTCAATTCCAGCCATGTCCGGCCGGGGTGTGCGTTCGCACCAGCCGTAACCATGTGACCGCGCAACTTGGGTATGGCAGCTATCCCGCATCGATTGGATCCGAGCCAGCCCCAAAAGACATTTTCCTCCGGCTGCAATTTCGTCTCTGCCTTTCCGGATCCAACGCAGGGGATAGGGGCATGTACGGAGTCCGGTACGAATTTGTTACGGCTGGTGCGGGCGCATACCCCGGCCGGACACCGCGTCAGGTGGAGCCGGGCGATAAAACGATAGCATAGACAATTGCGGAGAAACTTCCCAATCCCTCAATTAATTGACTGACATCTCTTGCGTTGGAGCGGGCAGGGGGCTATACATACTTTCGATTACCTGTGACATCAACTGGACCGACAAAAGGAGAAAAGACCCATGGCGACACTGCGAGATGAAGTGATGATCAACGGCATGCGGCTTCGCAACAGGATTGCCCTGCCGCCGCTGACCACCAACTACGGCAGTCCGGAAGGAATGGTTACCGAGGAGATGCTGCAGTTTTACAGAGAACGGTCGCGGGATGTCGGGCTCGTCATCGTGGAGGCCTGCACCGTGCGGGCCGACGGCCGCATACTTTCCGGCAGTCTGGGGCTGTGGGAAGACGGGCAGGTGGCCGGTATGGCACGCCTGGCTGCATCGATCAAAAGACGGGGTGCCGCGGCGGTGGTGCAGATCAGCCACGCCGGGGCCCGCTGTTTTCCCGCCGGTGGGGCGCTGCAGGGGGCATCCCCCTCCGGAATGGCCTTCAGACCCGATGTGGCGCCGCTCACCATGAGCCCGGCCCAGATCGATCAGATGGCTGCTGATTTCGCGGATGCCGCCGGCAGGGTGGTCGAGGCCGGTTTCGACGGGGTGGAGATCCACGGCGCCCATTTTTATTTAATCAGCCAGTTCCTGTCGCCGCTGACCAACCAGCGCAGCGACCGCTACGGGGGCGACGCCCGCGGAAGGGCCGCATTTGCCCTCGAGGTGGTCGACGCCGTACGTGAGAAGGTGGGGAAAAGTTTTCCCATCTTGTTTCGCCTCAATGCGTCGGAAAATGTGGACGGCGGACAGACGCCGGCGGATGCATTGGAGGTGAGCAGACTTCTGGCTGCCGCCGGTGTGGACATTATGGATATCTCTCTTATCGCCAACAGCTCCTGGAAAGAGATCGATGGTCAGCGCTTTCCTGTGGCCAGCTCCGCCCTTTCCAAAAAACAGCCGGCCGGAGCGAATGTCTCTGCGGTCGCAGCTGTCAAGGCTGCCACGGGCCGGCCCGTTATCGCCGTCGGCAAGCTGGCCGAAGGCGATCTGGCCGGTGCAGCCGTGCGCGACGAGGGAATCGATATCGTGGCCGTCGGACGCCAGATGATCGCTGATCCCGACACGGCCGGCAAAATTCTTGCGGGCCGGGCCGACGAGATCATCCGCTGTGACGAGTGTATGACATGCTACGCCACCATCGGGAAAAACAAACCCATGGGCTGCAAGGTCAACCGCAATCTGCCCGGGTCACGCGGTGCCGCCCGGTCTGATTGACCGTGTTTGGATGCGAGCTGCTTATATGAAACTTTATCGAATGATGATTGTCGAATGACGAATTGTGGATGTCGCTTCGCTCTGCTATTTCTGTCATATAAAATAGACAAAATTCCTTAATTCGACATTCGTCAATTGACATTCGACATTTGTCATGTTGATGTTTCCTTTCCGATCAGACCGGACGCTTGCGGCCAGCGGCCGCGCTATTATCAGATCAGAAGGTCTCGATCTCCTCTACAGCCACGGTGACGACATTTTTCACCACCATGTTTTTCTCGGCATACTCTGCGGTCAATCGATCGAAGAGCTCACCGGAATTGGCGATACTGCCTTGCCCCCAGATGCGGCATCCCCTGCGTGCGGCGGCGTCCAGACAGATGACGGCCACCTGGGGATTTTCCCTGATATTGGCCACCGTCCGGGGCGAGGCGATGTCTGCAAATACGACGTGTTCGTCATCCAGAACGCGAAACGATCCCTTGGCGGAGACGTTCGGCTTGCCGGCCCGGCTTGCGGTGGCCACCAGCGACGGTCGAATTTCTGCGATTGCTGCTTTGGCTTCGTCGGTGAGTGTTGCCATAATACCCTCCCTGTGTTTATACCGGTTGTCATAAATTTTCATGCCCTGATGCGTACAACACAGCATGAAAGAAAAGTATCTATTGAGCTGCCATAGCTATCCTCTACAACATATATGGCATGAAAATTCAATATATGTGTTCCCATTGCCCGATTTATTAACCAGAGACCATGTGGAGTATAGCGTAAAATAGCTATTTCAAACATGGCAACCGCTCTGATTCTTCTTTTTTGGCCAAAAAGGAAACACACTTGTCTGCCTGTATTACGACTGTCATAAATAACCTTCGGTTTCTGGCAGGTTTTTTCTACCACTGTTTATACCACCCTTCCATTATTGGAAACATAAGTATTTAAAAGAGGTATATTTTCTGATCAAACCCTGACCGTTTATTGCGACCCCTCCTGGTGCCGTCGACCGTTTTGAGTCTAAATCAGACTTTGGCACCTTGCTTTTAGAAACTGACGGATCTATAACTAAAAATCAGGCAACCAACCGTGGGCCTTTGCATTTAAATTGATTTGGAAGGATTGGAGTACTGGCGTGATGGAGTGTCCATCTTCGCTGCGCTACGACGCGACAAATTGGAGTAATGCTTAAGGGAGGAATTTATGAGCGGATTCAAGGAATATGATCGCTACGACGGTTTGGGATTGGCCGAGCTGGTGCAGAAAAAGGATGTGTCGGCAGCCGAGCTATGCGAAGAGGCCATCTCCCGAATTGAAAAAATCAACCCGCAGCTAAATGCAGTTGTAACCCCCATGTTCGATCTGGCCCGCAAGTCGATCCAGGAACCATTGGCCCAGGGCCCTTTTACGGGTGTACCGTTTTTGTTGAAGGATCTGCTGGCTGATTTTGCCGGTGTGCCCCTGTCCATGGGGTCCCGGGCCTGCCGCAACTTCATACCCGCCCGGGACAGCGAGATGGTAACCCGCTTCAAGAAGGCCGGGCTGATCGTACTGGGCAAGACGAACACACCGGAGTTCGGACTGCTGGGGTACACGGAGCCGGAGCTGCACGGGCCCACCCGCAATCCCTGGAATACCGACCATATACCCGGCGGCTCCAGCGGCGGCTCTGCGGCTGCGGTGGCCGGCGGCATGGTACCCCTGGCCTCCGGCGGCGACGGTGGGGGGTCCATTCGCATCCCGGCTTCATGCTGCGGACTTTTCGGTTTTAAACCCAGCCGGGGGCGCACACCCACCGGACCCGACCGCGGCGCCATCTGGCAGGGAGCGGTGGTCGAGCACGTCATCACCCGCAGCGTACGGGACAGCGCCGCCGTTTTAGACGCCACCCAGGGATCCGACATCGGTGCGCCCTATGTGATTGCGCCGCCCCGGCAGCCGTACCTGCAGGAAGTGGGCCGCAGCCCCGGGCGTCTGCGAATCGCCTACGACACCCGATCACCGGTCGGCACGGAAGTTCATTCCGAATGCGTCAAGGCGGTCGAACATACCGTGCAGCTGCTGGAAAAGCTGGGCCACGATGTCGAGGAGGCCCGCCCGGAAACCGACGGACAGACGTTGGCCCAAAGTTTTTTTACGATGTATTTTGGTGAAACCGCGGCTGACATCGAGGAGCTGGAACGAGTCCTGGGGCGCAAGGCCAGGCCGGGCGATGTGGAACCTCTGACCTGGACCCTGGGTCTGCTCGGCCGGGCATGCTCCGCCGGGATGTTTGTCAAGGCCATACGGGAGTGGGGAATCGCCGCCCGGGCCATGGGGCGTTTTCACGAGAAATACGATATCTTTCTGACCCCAACCGTGGCGGATCCGCCTTCTAAGATCGGTGAGTTGAAACCCAAGCCGGCCGAGATGGTGTTGATGAAAATCGTCAATACGCTGGGGGTGGGCGGGCTGCTTAAAGCCAGCGGGATTGTCGAAAAGATGGCCGTGGAAGGACTTTCGAAAACCCCCTTTACCCAGTTGGCCAACTTTACCGGGCAGCCGGCCATGTCCGTGCCGCTGTATTGGACCCCCGCCGGCCTGCCCTGCGGCTCACAGTTCATAGGGCGATCCGGAGACGAGGCCACTCTGTACCGGCTGGCAGCACAGCTTGAAGAGGCCCAGCCCTGGTTCGACCGGCGGCCGCCGGTGACGGCCGCATAAAAACCCGGCCGGCCATTTGGCACCGGGCCGACAGTGGATCAAGGGCCAAGCCGGGCGCCTTCCCGACGAAGCTTGATTGGTCAAGGGCCCGGGAGATTCTTTATTGAGATCGCTGCTATTGTTGTGTCCCGGAAATACGATAAAAAATCTGACGAATGCAGGATGATATCCGTTGGTCATCAGCGCGGAGGCGGGGATCCAGGCGTCTTCGGGCAGGACTCGGGCCTGCGCGGGAGTGATCCTCATTTTATAGCTTGTTTATAGGACAGGACACTGGGCAAGGATTTCTCCGCCTTGGTTCTCGATTCATTTACGGGAGCGGCTTGCAGCCGCGATCGAGGCTGGCGGGTATTTATTCGATCGGCTCGATGCAGGCGGGGTCATTGTTGCGGGCCGAGTTTACCTGCTTTGACACCGGATAGCCAACCAACTCGGTGACGATCTCGTCTGTGAGCATTTCGCCCAACCCGACCGTGTCCCGGTTGTCCGGATCGAGCCACGCATCGTAGGCTTCCGGCTTGAGGATGACCGGCATGCGGTGGTGGATATCACGAATCGATTCGCTGGCGGCGGCGGTGATAATGGTGCAGGATTTGTAGGGCGATTCCGGATCGGCCTTGTTCCACGACTCCCACAGTCCGGCAAAGGCGAAGGGTTTGCTGTCCGGCAAGGTGATGAACATGGGCTGTTTGCGGCCCTTTTCGCCTTTCCATTCATAAAACCCGTCGGCGGGGATCAAACATCTGCGTCTCTTGAAGGCATTGCGAAAACTCGGCTTTTCGGCAATGGTTTCCGAGCGGGCATTGATCATGCGACTGCCGATGGAGATATCCTTGGCCCAAAAGGGAACCAACCCCCAGTGAAACTTCACCAGCCAGTTTTGGCCTTCGTACTTGGCGATGGCCAGGATCTCCTGGGAGGGGGCTACATTGTAGTTGGAGACGGCCTCCACGGCCGTCTGGTCAATGGGAAAGACGTCCTTGAGCTCGTCCAGGCTGCGATAGCCAACGAATCTGCCGCACATTTGATTGTCTCCTCGTTGCCGGTGTACCGGTTTTGGGGCCATGTTAACGTTCAGATTATGTCCCTGTCAAGGGGGTCGGACAGCTCCTCGAATTTGTCTTTGACAGGGCGGACTAACGGGTCGGTGGGCATGGTCATCATCCATCATTCAGGGCAATTAAAAAGAAATATCAATTTGCTGACCGCCACTTTTACTTTTACCCCAATCGGTTTAAAACCCGTTGGCGCTTTAATTTTTTAATTTTGCGATCGGGGGATTCAAATTTTCAGACCGCAGCGGACATCCCCTGAACCGGGAGTTGCTCATGTATGATGCTATTTTAATTTCGACCCACTTCAATTACGACAAGGATGGTACACCGGTCCCCGCCGGAGGTGCGGATGACTATGATGATTTGTCGGTGGAGATTCCGCAGGGTATTGTTTATGTGGCCCAGTATCTGCATGATTGCGGCTTTAAGGTCAGAGTGGTTCATATTCCGCATGAGATGTACTATCTAAAACGTTTTGGCATCTGGGACGATCAGTTTGAAAACCTTGTCGAAAAAATTTTGAGTAATTACCCGGCACATATTTGCGGTATCCAGGTTCACTGGTACTTGTATTGCGGCGGAGCGGTTCATATTGCAGGCTTGTATAAAAAACTATTTCCCGACAGTAAAATTTTTTTGGGCGGCTATATGGCAACGGCATGCTGGAAGGAATTCTTAAACGCCTCTAAGGATATCGACGGCGTCATTCTCGGAGAGGGCGAAAAGACATTTAAGAAGATTGTTGAAAAATCAAATTCTTCAAGGGATTTCGATTTGAGCGATATCGAGGGCCTTGCTTTCAGAAGCGCAAATCAGGACTTAATTTGTAAACCTCCAAACAGGCGCAGTGTTTTGGAGGTGGATGAAATCCCGATAATTTTACCCGATGCGGCGCCATTTAATAATATACGCTGGCCAAATCGCCATTCTATAAACATTTCGCGGGGTCTCTGTCCGGATAATTGCTCCTATTGTGTGGCGAATAGCAAAGAGATTAACCCTCGCGTCTATCAAACATTGAAAATTGATAAAATTATTGAACAATTGCATATTTATCAGAAATTCGGTCTAAGGGAGATATTCCTGGGCGAGAATCATTTTTTGAACACGTCATTCATGCAGGAGTTGATCGAAAATATTATTCGAGAAAACCCGGCCCTATATTTCGTATTGGAAACCCACCCCGTAATTTTTGAAGACACACAATTATTGGAAAAAATGATTCAGGCCAATTTTTTAAAATACACCATGGGATGCGAAAGCGGTGCGGACTCTCTTTTAAAAAGAATGGGCAGAAAATCAACTTCGACGCAAATTATCGGCAGCGTAAGACGGATTGTCGAAGCGGGGGGGATCGTTCTGACATCGTGGATCAGCAACCTGCCGGGGGAGACTGCTTCAGAATTTCAGCAAACCCAGGAGCTAATGACTACCGTAGTCAAGTCGGGGGGATTTATCTATTGGATTGAAAACCTGCATGTGCTGCCCGGCAGCAAATTATATAAGCATCCTCGGCGTTGGGGCATCGAGATTTTGGTAAATAATTTACAAGACTGGATCAGATGGGGCCCTCCTTCAAAAAGATATGTAGCCTTCGATGAGGCATATGAGAAACCACTGAAGTATCTGACTCATTTGGACAAGAACGTTTCACCGCAGGAGATGATTGAGCGCTTCTATTCGAATCGACAACTCGCGCTGTTGCTAACACCCGAGATGAAGCTGAATTTGAAAAACAGATTTAGTCGATTGCCTCCGGAAATCCTTGAAACGGAAATGCAGGTGCTTGATTGGTATGATGCCAAGGGCTGGAAGCTATGGCTGTTTTAATGCCGAAAAAGAGAAATTGTAACCGTCCGGCGCAATCGACAGCTGTTGAAGGGGCATGTCTAGATTTTAACAAAACCGTTATTGTTGTTTGACATTGGAGGTGGGCGATGGAAATTGGCAATCACTGGAAAACAATTCAATCAATATTTCAAAGAACTCTGACGAGTTCATTGCATTTTGCAATTGGAACCGTCAACGAGGATGGTTCTCCGCATATAACGCCGATTGGCGGGCTGTTCCTGCGTGACAATAAAACCGGCTTCTTTTTCGATGTATTTTCCGTCAACATGTCAAAAAACATCGAACGCAATCAACGGGTTTGCATTCTTGCCGTTGACAGCGGCCTGACATTCTGGGCCAACTCATTTATGACCGGAAAATGCGTGACACCGCCTTCGGTCAGGCTCAAGGGCACGGCCGGACAACGCAGGGAATCCACGGAGGAGGAAGTGGACTTATGGCGCAGGCATGTGGAATTTGCCCGCGAGACCAAAGGCTATGATCTGTTGTGGAAGGATATGCGGTATGTCAGAGACCTCTATTTTGATTCTTTTGAACCGGTCTATATGGGCGCGATGACGCAGGAGCTCTGGCGAGACTAATGGGAGGGGATTTCGCTGGTGAGGCGGGCGGTATTTTTCTGATCGGGCGGATCTGTCCAGTACCGCACTTGATCGGGGTAAACCTCGTTGTACAGCACATATTCCGCGCTTTGTTCGCCGACACAAACCTTTATGCCTGAATCCAGGCAAACTTTGAATAACTCTCTTAATCTGAGCAGAACATGATCGTCGGCTTGTTCATTCAGCAGCGAATAATCTGATACAGGCGACGCCATGAACGGATACACGTTGAGTATTTTTAGAAAGTCTTTATGATCCTTGACAAATCGAACGGTGTTGTTGAAATCATCTTCGGTTTCACCCGGGGTGCCGACGATCAAGGAGGGTGCCGGCATTATGTTATGGTCGTCTAGTTTCCTTACGAAATTTGACATTTGGTTCGAACTGATCCCCTTGTTGATTTCATTAAGGATACGATCACTTCCGGACTCCAAGCCGAAGTAAATCAATTTGCAGCCTGCTCTTTGCAGGGCCGCGATTGCTTGTTCTGACAAATCGGCCCGGGCCATTGCGGCCCAGGGCTTTTTGAATTGCTCGAAATAACTGCAGAATTCGATTAAATTATCGCCATTTATCGAGTTGTCATTACAGGCGAACATTGTTGGGCTATACTTGGCCTCCAACTTTTCGATCTCCTGAATAACTTTAGCAGCTGATCTTTCCTTGTAGCCCGCGTTCCATCCTTTTGCCAACGAACAGAATCTGCATTGCCCCCATGTGCAGCCATGCTTCAATCTGAACGGAAGAATGTCAAAAATATATTTTTGCCTCTGTTCGTAAATGGGAGTCGGCAATGAATCGTAGTGCACAGGTCGGCCGGCAGGATTGGCTTCAAAAAGGTGATTTAAATGACGGATGCCGATGCCAAAGTCTTTTAGCTCGTTTTCACATGTCCAGGACCCCAATGAATTTCCAAAAAAGAATATCTTGCTTTCGGGCGACGCTTTGCTTATGAGATCGGAGAGTTTTAAGACATTTTCCGTGGGGATGTTGACAAACCACGAGGGCATCGTAATAAAAACTGATTCATACTTGTTCCAGGATATGCGTTCGTATTCCCTTTCTACCTCGTCTAGCATCTCAGGGTTTACCGGATAAAGATGATAGCTGTCCAGAATCACTTGACTGTTGTCAAAATCCGCGACCACCTTTTTTAAAACATCTATATTACGAAGACATATCGAATAAGGATAGATTGTGAGAGCGAAGCGAACGACAATCTTATCCTGTGGTTGGACAAGCCCGACAAGGAAGCACGGTTTATATATAGGCAAATATATTTTTTGAACAGTGATGCGATTAAGACT
>Ga0209454_1000555_pt1 | contig 20055 bp, 9 predicted proteins | sample WorMetHERISLAND1_2_FD_187400 | JGI IMG/M metagenome (GOLD analysis project Ga0209454, IMG submission 187400) | Marine gutless worms symbiont microbial communities from Max Planck institute for Marine Microbiology, Germany - Olavius geniculatus... | ecosystem: Host-associated > Annelida >... | reverse complement strand
TACTTATTTCATGGCTGTGATCGACAGTGTGTTCTGCCTGATATACAAATGCAAAATGCTATCAGTCACCACGCTTGAGCGGTGTGAGATTATGCGCACTTATAACTCTCCAGACGCTGTAGTGAAAGACAGAAGGACTAGGTCAGCCATAAAATAATGACACTAACACTAAACACTAAAATGCAATTTTTAGTAATTTTGATCACCCTATAAAAATGGCCGTATCTCTAAAAATTCAGAAGCACCGTAAACTATGTAAAAACTGCTATACAATGGCATCTATCGACTAGTTTGCCTGAATGTCACCCACATGCATCTTCTCCATTTCTCTGCATGACTTTTGGTCTTTTCTTTGTGTGAAACAGTTTGGCTCTGGTTAGTCAAACAACTAACACGAATGTAAAGCTATGCCAACCCTTTAACCCACCTCATTTGAACAGAAGACTGTAAGCCGTGCCAAGTACCTGCATATGGCGTCTGTTCTGAGGTAGCATGAAGAGTCACAGCAATGATCACCCTCTGAACCCGCATCACATTCCTCCTCCCCTTCCACCCGGAGATTACCACAGAACCCTCCAACACTCTCTACAGACCAGCACCAACGATATCCACCACTGCCAACATCTCACTGTTATTATTACCAGCAAAGTTCCCCCTGCCCTACGAATGGGTTCACTTCGTTACCCGGCAACGCAACCATCTTCAAACTGCCCAAGGCCCATGGAGCCATGCACGACATTACTCGCAAGAGGATATGTGCATTATTGAAAAAGGAGAAAAAGAAGAGAAAGATGGGGGTGCACATACCTACAGCTGCGGTCGAGGTCCGTGACCATGCAGCACAGAAGGCGCCAGAGGGGTACAACAGACATGCAGGCAGACAAACTTTCTGCGCATTATAGTAAGATTATTACATAATGTTTTGTAAAAAGAACCCTTTTGCTTTCTTCTATGATTCAGTCAAACAGCGATAAATTTTCACAAATTTTTAGCAGTTGTGGCTAAAGCAATGCTAATACAAAATATTTCAACAAAAGTCCATTGTTACTTAAATATTCTTTGTTAGTTGTGATGTAACTGTGATGTCATGAAATGTGTTGTGACAACAAGCTTGCTCATCTCAACTGGTGCTGTCAGTGACGCTATCCGCTTTGATGATAAACTTTATCTGGTTCAGTTATGAAAAACTGTTCACCACATCATCCCTAAGCAACTTGAGAAATATGAAGTCAGGTACAGCGGGTTGAAAAAATGTGTCATAATGCAATAAATATGGCGGAAAGTCTTGCACCGCAAGTAAAATAAGTAAAATTTTGTACTCGTGCGCATCTCTAGCCAATTAATATCTATGGTCAAGTAGTTTTATCTATGTAAAATGTGTTGCATCATTTATGATGTCATTTTATCCAAAAATTTTGACAAACGACGTGACTGAACTGCCGTCGATAGCATAGGCAGAAAATTGACAAGAGAGCAAAAAAATTCTTATAAAATAAAGTAATATCACTTCTACACAAATATTCATTTCAAATACATTAAATGTAAGACTGTCTTGCATATGGAAGTTTCTGAACTGATGAAAATGTCGACAAAGCGTAGAAAAGTAGCTTTAAACTGGCAGACCACCAAATCTAAAGGAAGTAGCGCTTGGAGAATAATTAGTCATGTTAAAGCGTACAGAAAAAAAGACATCGGCTGAAATTATAAACTATCTAACTGTGGTTTTACTAGATGGAAAATTTCGAAACAAACTGTAATGAGCAGGGTGAATAAAGCTCGCCATGTGTTTTAGTGTAAACAGAAGCTGAGCTGAAAAACAGATGACTGGAAATCAGTTAAATTTACCTGTGAGAAGAAACTCGGGTAATAATAGGACAGGATAGCGAAGTCAAGCCTACGTTTGGAGAACGCCACACAAAGTCTGCAATCTCGAATGTCATGAGAGGCAGCAACAGTCAAAATATATCACCATGTTCTGGAGCTGTATTTGATATGAAAGAGTGGGTACATTAATAGCGATTAACAAAAATACTGACTCTTGTAATTATATGAATGCACTTGGTGCAAATTTATGACTAGGCAAACACTTTGCTGGAAAGCACTTCTTTTAGCAGGATGGTAGCCCCTGTACATCGCTCAGTATTTACTCATCTGTAGAAAACAGAAAATCACTTTTTGAGTTTTGCGTCGCCAGCACAATCACTGAGCATAAACGTAATCAAAAATATGTGGTAAGTCATAAAACTTCATGTGCAAAAAGAATTGTCAACTTTTAACTGTCAACAGAACCCTATCAAGTCTGCTCTAACAACCTGAAGCAAAGTCGTCAGCTCTACGCATCATTCAACAATGAATTCGTTCTGTTATTGTGCAGAAAGAATTTCAAACAAAATTCCAAAATGCCTGGTAAGCGCTTTTGTTGAAATAATGATGTTTACGATGTTCGAATTTAACTGGCAAAAAAAACGAATCGAGCGTTCACGCTGCCGCCATTATGAACACTTTTGGCCATATGCTGTATCTTGCAAGCCAGAAACTCAAACATCTCACAGGCTCTGTGTGCTGGTGCACACTCTTGCTAAATGTGTAAAAGTCAAACTATTCCCACAAGTGCCTGGTAGAATCATATAACTCTATTGGACATTCAGGCATATATTTTGAGAAAAGTTACTGCTCAGACTGGGGTAGGAAACAAAAACTGAGGTACTCTAGTAATACTGGTAGAAAAAGTTGCAACCCTTCCTGGAGGAGCCAAAAACAGACATTTATCTCTATTTCATCAGCACCATTGTTCTGTAAATGGACGTCTTTGCACCATTCACTCAGCACTGCCTATGACCACTAATCAGGAGTCGTCAATTAAATGAAGTTTCACCATATTCAAAAAAAGAAAGAAACAAAAAGAAAAAAACTGTTTTCAATATGCAAAGGTACTGCACGCTGCCCTAAATCACACATATGACAAGCTCACATATGCTCCATAGATAATAACATCATACAGTCAACCATACTTACGTGTGAAGCAGCTATCAGCTTTAGCTTCAAGCACGACTCCCATTGACCTCCGACTGCATGGTGAGAACAGCTGTTAACACAACAAACTGTTCTTATAAACTGTATAAATAAGTGAGCTAAGCCACACAAATAAACATCTGCTTCATTTATATGAAAATAATAAATAACACAATGTACAAGTTATATTTGCAACTGAATGCAGACATATAGCATATAAAAGATAAGTCTGGCTCCCAAATCGTGTAAAATTTTGTACATAATGCACTGTGTACAATATATAAAAAATTGCACCAGTAGGCTATACAAATTTACTTACTTACCTACTTATTTAATAGAGGAAGTTAAAACAAATTGAAAGGTGTGTACAATTGTCTTCAAAAACGATGCACAAATTGCACAGAACCAAACTCAGAGATACCAATACTATCCACAACTGGTTCTCCAGTACAACGCCGGATCATAATGCAAAGTCATAAGCTTTTACGCACTTATCAGTCTATGTGAAAAAATGCTATAGCAGAGGCCCAGCAAATAGCAGCAATACCTTGTTGTTGCTTTCAATGCCAGACACCGAGTACATGTACATAAGAAACTTTCCTCCTGACGATGTTGACGGCGAACATTCGCTGTTGTCAGGGTCATGTTCACTGCCCCAGTTGTGACCTGACAAAACGATTAATACTTGTTAAACGTTTAGAACAGCTTTGTATTGCAAACCCATCGCAGAGCTATGGAGCTTCACCTGCCATATGTGATCAAGTGCTACCTGCCACCCAACAAAGATAAATGTGCTCCCCCTTAACCCAAGCCAAGAAATTTACCTGCTCTGAAAGAATGAAAGGCAGCCATCCTAGAAGTAAGTTATCAAAAACCAACAAGCATATAAGTCAAACCAATGTAAACATTCCGCAGCTCAGCAGTAAGTAGTAAACCAATTTTCAGTTGAAAACGCCAAAGTTCAGGATGGGGTAAGGGTTGCACAGCTTTAGGAAAACAGTCAACAGTTGCAAAATATGTGAAGCATTATTTGTCAACTGGTAAGAACAATAAGTTACAAAAAATACTAAATAAAAATAAAATACACACCAAATTCTGATGTAGGCACACGTCGTGAGACACACGATGCGCAAATAACACACACAAAAACACAAAATATAAGCAATAAACATAATTCACAATAACATAGCAGTTTGTAATCTTCAAAAAGAAACAAGAAATATTTTAGATTGTGACCAATCTAATGTACTCCTTGCACACATTATTTTCTCTTGTATTCTTTTAACTGCTTTTTAGTTCCTTTCTTTTCACACAGCAAATGACATCATCGGTCACGTGACCATTTGACTCCCGCGGGTCGACTTCCTGTCGATGGTCCATAGTGACCATGCATCTATCTAGCACCGTTATGGAGATATGGCCGTTTGAAGTTCTTCCAGGAAGGCTCTTCCGGGAACAGGTCGGTCGTCGGTCGGTCCTCAATATTACACTGATCAATATTATACTCCTCTTCGCGACGTTAGGAACGTAGCATGCGAGGAGTAAAAAAGAATGGTGGGGGAGAATATGCCAAACAGGACGCGAAAGCTCTACTGGTCCCTCTCCCACGGACAATATCGAGTGAGAAATAACTGGAAAAATAAAAAGAAATAAATGGCCATTAATGTATGATTTTGTGCACTGTAGGAGACTATGAACTTCAAGTTCCAGTTCAGTTTTGAACTCTTGGGAACATTAGTCATACATACATTTAGAGCAATGCAAACTGCCATTAAAACAATGGTACTTTGTTGGCATGTAAATATTATTGTGCTCATATGCAATATATTCACTGAAATATCAACAGAAAAATACAATGGTGGTGGGGTAAAAGTTCTGTAAATAATCTACTATTCCCATATTTCCTTAAAAAAACTAAAGTGTAACAGCATAAGTAATGAGGCCTGTATCCCACGACCATCATCTGCTGAACATTTAGGCGTGCTGCATTATAGTGTCTACAGCTCTTCACAGGAAACCCATCTTAAAGCTATAACTGCAACTAGACGTAAGTAAATGCACCTCACGTCAACCCAGCCGATTTTATCTGCAGACAAAATCGCCCGATAAAAATCTGTCGTGTGTCATGCAAAAATCACCCGATTTTGTCGGCCAAGATAGAGCATGTTCTATTTTCGAAGATTTTGTCGGCCAACTTTTTGTATACCGGACAACAAATTTTGTTTATGTTGCCATGGTGATTGTTTACAACGGAAGATGAATATTTATTTTAGTTATTTATTGTGTTTGCTATTTATTTTCGTTCATTAGATGCAGATAAAAGTGATGCAAGTATTATTTTGCGATCTGCATTTCGCTGTTGCGCTAGCTGATATTGTACGAATTAGCAGACGAAAATATCAGCCATGTGCCATGATTCATCGATTTTGTCGGCCGATTTCGTCGAGCAACTAAACCATGCCCACAAAAGTCGGCCGACTTTGTCGTTCGTCTGACATCCCCTTAATACTCAATTTACCCCCAAAGAATGGCTGAGTTGACCTTAATGGCTAGTTATATACTGAAATGGTTTACCTATCAAAAGAAAGGCAGTCAGGCCCAGCACAGAGCTATGTTGATCGGAGACAACATGTTAACCACCATATCATACCATCACCCAATTTACCAGTCACAAGCTAATATCGCAAATCAGACTGGGAAAGATTTTTATTAACCATGAGCGGTGACAACGGTCGCCTCTAGGCTGAGAAGTTTTCTGCGGCCTCGACTTAACGAACTGCTCCAGCCAGAGTTGATGTACAAACGAAAACCATCCTTGTAGAAATCTACAACACATAATCAATCATCATCAAGAATATTAAGCAAGTCATTAAGACAAGTTTTATTGTTTCAACAGTAGAAACAACAAATCTGAGCTAATGCTCATGAGACGCATGAGAGCCTATAGCAGCTCCTGTTCGCCTGTTTGCAGACTGTCTTGGTCTATCTCCATCTATTTCGTGGCAAATTCACTCTTCGGCAGCCGAAAATCACAAAAAAACTACCAAAACTCCGATTTTTGGGGTTCAAGGTGATTCAAGAATCAAGATCATCGATGTTGACACCATTCTAAGAAGCTCGTCGCTAGTGCTTGTGTGCTTGTAAGTTATGATAAGCTTATCTGCAACCGTTTTCATGTTAGACAAGCCAATAGCGGCAAAATAAGAAAGAATGCCCCAGTTTCTCCCCCTTGTTTTAGGGGAACCCTCACCCAGTGGCATGAAATTTTGTCACAAAATACTAGAGACTAGAAGCTATCATATGGTGAAAACCCGAAGTCTCTATCTCACCTGCGCTCCAATCAGTACCAGGTCAGACAGACAGACAGACACCAAGACAGAATTACTGTAGCTAATATGTGCTATGGTTATATGCTAGCTCTTGCATGTAAAAACCGACTAGATAACACCACACTATAATACAGCTTACAAAACATACAATAATCAAGTTCAACAGCACCAGATATGACAGCATTACAGTGTTCCCTGTCTATACTGATAAAGATCAACAGCGCATTATAATGTCTAGAGTTGCAGAGCTTTGCAGAAGCAGGAAAAAACAAAATAAGTTTCTGATGTAAAGGAGAAGATCTGATCTGACTCCAAATATTTGGACTACAGATACAGAAGGTGTGCTTCCTGAAATGAGTCAGACTTACAGATCATACATGACCAAGGTGACAAGAAATACAATCAATTCATATAATCTCCTACTCCGACAGTTCCCAAACATTCACATTTAAGGACACCACTCAACACAGATGAAATAGCACTAAAAACCAGTCACAAAATGATCTAATACCGGTAATAATAACGTTATGACTCCCAAGATCTTTACTACTGAGGCACAATGGGGCACAAAACTAATTCGAAACAAGTAATTTGAGCAAAGCTCATGGAACGCGTGACAGTTTTAGCAGTTCCTGTTCGCCAATTGTTTTGGTCTATCTCCAGCCATTTCATTGCAATTCACCCTTGAAGTGTGCACCGCAGCCGAAAATTGCCTAAAACACTAAAACCCCACATTTTGAGAGGTTCAAGGTCATTCAAGGTCATCGATGTCAATACCGCTAAAAAGCTCGTGACCAATGCTTGTTATGATAAACAGCATGTCTGTGCCTATATGCAACTGTTTTCATGCTAGATGTGCCAATATTGGTAAAATAACCATTTTTTAAAGGGGTGTCCCTCTTTGACGCTCGCGTGTGCAAGCCTCCTTGAACCTATGGGGTCAGCACGTGAACTGCTAAAATCTGCGTTTAATGCTAAAAATTTCATGCACAGGTTGTCTTGGTCTATCTAAAGCCATTTGTCGCAAATCACTCTTAAAATGTGTGCTGCAGCCAAAAATTGCGAAAAATTCACTAAAAAGCCTTATTTTGGGGGTTCAAAGTCGTTCAAGGTCATCGATGTTGATAAATCAAAAAAGCTCATCACCAGTGCTTGTTATGATAAGCAGCATGTCTGTACTTATCTGCAGCCGTTTTCACACTATACGAGCCAACGGCGGCAAAAGATAAAGTTTTTAAAAAGGGGTACCAGGTACCCCTTTGATGGCCTCATTAAAGGGGAACCCCTTCACCTAGGGACACGAAATTTTGTCAGGATAAACTAGAGTCCTTGAAGCAGCCCATAGTAAAGATTTTGTGAACCTAGCTTGCACCGTTTTGATACAATACAGCAGTGTGACAGACGAACAGACGGACAGACAGACATCTCGATGATGGCTAAGATGCACGAAGCATTATATGCAGTCGTGCGCAAAAATAAAACTTAACACATTAAAAAAGCAACAACAACAATAACGATAACAACAACAACAATTACACCATCTAGCCACCACTTTTTTGGGGTCCTTGCAGTCAGGGCACCCTAAACTGAACTTGTACCAGTACCACAACAACAGTACTGCAAAGAGATATAAATGTACATTTGGCACAAACATTGCAGACAAAACCGAACTACAGATATGAGAAAAGCCTCGTCCGTCATACTTGTTAGAATAATGGAGTATAATGCAAAATATTGTATGTTTTGCTTCGGTTCTGTAGTACCCAGTAAGCTTTTGGTTAAACGTGTTATTTTTTGTTTTGTTTGCTCTCATTCATAGTGAATAAAGATGTATATAATGACTTACAGCGGGAGCAGATGCCGCCGACAGAGTAGGGACGAGGTCCAGCAATGTATGCGAGACCAAGGACGCCGTTGTCAAACCCGATGTGAGTGAAGAGATGTGCTAAGCAGAAATGCTGGTACGATGGATCACGACTGAACATCTACGATAAAAAACTGCTATAATTCACATCACATTAAATTTTAAAACCCATCCAAAAACCAACCGCCTCCGAAAAAATCAACCCCAAACTTAATACAATTTTAATTTCGTCTTCCACTAATGATGAAACGTTTTACTATGATTCAGTTCTCAAAATTTCAAAACCTATAAATTACCACAACCTGGGTTATTTATTTTGTGTGGCCATATTTAGCACTGTTGATTTGAGTAACTTAAACAAATCAAGTTAAACTCTGTTAAAAACCTGGGTTTAACCCTAAAATCCAAAACCCAATCAAAACCACCAGGTTAAACCTTTTAAAGCAGTTTTTAAACTCTCTCCCAAAAATCAGTTGTTATATAAATCAGTACTGTAAATGTTGTGTAATAGCTACAACTCCGAAATTTTATGAAAAAAATTTCACTGAATATACCTACAAAAAAACATGAAATTATTGCTGGTTACTGTCAATAACAGGCTTATATTTGAAATCATAATCGTTCACGACCTATCATGTCACCCAGTAATACTATGAAAAACCCTGGAAACAGAAATATACTAAGTGTGATGGCTATAGTTATAGCTGCAGGTTAAATTCACAATATCTAGAAAAAAGTATTAAACAAACAATTAAATACATTTTTAAAAATATAAGGTTTACCTCTAGCAGAGGCCCAGTCTCCCAGTCTTCATTTTTGTCATTCATATGCTCAGTGTTGTAATGTCCATATTGACCTGACGGACTCCACTCTGTATGAATCTTAATCTGCCCAAATCACACAAAATTCCAATAAAACAGACTGCACAATTTGCTTAATTTACATTAAAGTTTTTATAGCTAACAACCAAAAAAAGCAATATAAACGTGATTCATTTAGCTACAAACTACTACAGTAAAATTGATATATCCCATATTATATAAAAGTTGTAGTAGTAATATCTAATGATGCACTGATTAAAGGCCAAGTCGCACGAAAAACAATATTGGCTAAATATGTGTACAATGGAACACTAATTAATAATACGCTGATCAGTTGAAATGAAAAAATTGCTTTGAGGTAATTTTATCACAAATATGTTGTGCCAGCCGGATGTACCCGAACGTGCCAGAAATACTGATGACGTCACTCACAGGATGCTTGGTTGACAAACTGACATTCGCATTGGAAAATATTAAATCCATTAATTTTCCTCAGAATAATGTTAGATTTATAGTACATGTATGTGACATCAGAAATTATGTCATTGTTTATTCGTTCACTAATAGAGGTGTGTGGTTAGTAAAATTAATGATGTGCTGGAATATTGCAGTATTTAGTTGGTTAACTACAAATGAAAAAGTTGGTTTTTTTGAGACTATTTGGCCATAAATTAAACTGCATTTGACCCCAAAGCAATAAAGCTAGTTAGCAACCATCCTGCAGATGACGTCACAGTTCCGAATATGTCCGAAGCCATGAAAAGCAAAAAGTGAATACTTTAAACCTGATTTTTAAAATATTAAGATGTACCAGCAATCAAAAAATTAATGAATACTGACAAATTAGCATTTGATTAAGCCAATTAGTGCTTTATAACAGTTATGTAAAATTATGCGATTTGGACTTCAAGTAAACCCCAAACCATCAATTGGTCTCTTTTGTTCGTTTTAGTGGCTTGTTTTCCATGGTCCGAGTCATTCAGAAAATGTTAACTGACTGCTCTTTCTGGTACACAATTACCAATAATTCAACTTTAAAAAATAATCCAAAAATGTCATTAAAATAAAATGTTCACAACTTCTAAAGTTACTATACATTACAACAAAAATAATGCTACCGCACCTCTTTTATTTCAAATCCAAACCCAGATCCGCATGCACCGAACGAAGTACTTTTATAGATGGTATTAATGCTGTCAATCTGGCTAATCTAAAAACACAATTAAGACACAGATGCTACAGCATAAATCAGTTATACACCATTTGTATAAAATTAAAAAATACAATTAAACAACCAAATACAGAAAATATGCGAACACCCAAAAAATTTTCTCTCACTTAATTCTGAATGAGTTGGTTTTACAGTTCTACAACTAATAAAGTACTAATAAATTTTATTACCATTATTATTAATGACATTTATACGACACAGATTTGAAAAAAATGCAGCACAAGCGACAAGTCAGCCATTACAGGCTGTCAGTAGCTTCTGTCATAAAAAAATGTTTTCAGCCGACTACAAAATACAGTGACAAACCAGTACTCAATTTGCCAACACAGTGGGATAAAAGGCTGAGTTGACGATTTTGTACAGAGATGGTTTACCTGCCTCTAACAGTCACCCATCCAAGTTGTAAGCACCTGATGTGGCAAAGCCCCATAACCATCCAATCGATGTACTACTACACCAAGTAACTATCACAACAAAAAATTGAGCTAATGCTCACAAGACATGCGAAAGCCTATAGCAGTTCCGGTTCAGTAGTATAGGCCCTATCTCGCACCGTTACTGAGATACAGCGACTTATTGGCCAAAATCACAAATTTTGCACACACCCCGATCACTCAGCGACTTGTTCAGGGTAAACCCTTCAAATTTCTGGAAAAGCTTTACGGGTCCCGAAACTAGAGTCTTCCAGGCAGCCGAGGGTGAAGATTTGGAGAACCTAGCTTGCACCATTTTTGACTGATCCACCTGTGTGACAGACAGAGGGACAGACGGACAGAATTGCGATGGCTAAGATGTGCTGAAAGCAGTAGCTGCTTTCGTGTGTAAAAATGAAAATGAAACTGAAACCAACTATGTAGCTGGTAGTTCGCTGTAGGTTGCTACCACCCATGTCTCTGTAATAGCGATAGTCGGCAACTAGGAGCAGCGTACAGACTGGAACCGGCTTCGACTGTGTGCACGGTGACGTTGCACGACGACGACGATGAACACTACTGTCTGCATCAACAAGATACAAGATGAGAATCAAAATCACTTTCTCGTTCTTTAAGCACAACCACCACTTTAAATTCGTTGGTTGCTTTGCAATGACAGTGCTGTTAACAGACAACGTGCTAATCATGTGCAATAAACAGATCAATCACTCAGCGTGGACACAGATATCATAAATATTAATGAGCTATGTTGAGAGACTGGTTAAGAACCGAAGACTAGCCCTAAACAGATTAAATGTGAGCATGGTGCCTGTCTCAGAAACAGGGAGCATCACCAGCCATATGAATGATGAATGTGTCCCACTGTAACTTCAGCTGGGTGGGAAGAATGAGTTGACCTTAATGCACCAGTCTAGCACATAGCATGTATACACTAATGCACACTTATGCATTTAATACTAAAACACTAACGTGTTTCCAGATTACTAGCAAACTCTGAAACTTAGTATTTGTATATCATGTCTGGAAAAAAAACATCCTGGACTTTTTTGATTGTAACTTAAAGAAGGATTATCAGATCTTAATAATTTTTGACACCAATATTTCTGACACAACTTGCGATCAAATGATTGTCCAATTTTCCGTCGCACCCATTGTCTGCTTCTACACTACCTGGGAAAACAAAATCAACGAAATATTACATTTTTATCCTATTTCACCTATTTGGGTTTTCCAGGTTAGTGCAAAAGCAGACATTTGTTTGCACCAAAAATGATTAAAATCTGAGTGAGTGAGCGAGTAGGGTTTCACGTCCCACCAGACACAGTATAGGTCATTTCAGGGATAGCCTTTTTAGGCAGAATGCACACAAACACATAGTAACAAAATGGTAAGCTTGACCTTTGCAATAAAGAAACAGAAAGTTTAACCTTTACAGAAACACAAAACACAAAAAACGACCTAAGCCTAAAAATGCAAGAACTCCATTATATGTGTGCATATGTAATTAACAATCTGTCAATCCTTTTTTAAGTCACAATCGATAATGTTGGGGATGCTTTTTGACGTATTTTCATTCAGTTCAACTCATATTTCATTGGTTTTGTTTTCTCCAGGTAGTGCAAAAACAGACATTGGGTTAGGTAAAATATTAAACAATCACTTGATGGCCATTTGTGTCAGAAATATTCGTACCAAAAATTATTAAAAATGGACATCCTTTCTTCAAGTGACAATCAATAATGTTCGAGATGTTTTTTTCCGGACATGCAGATACAATGGTGAATTGATGACAGCAATAGCATAAATACAGCACCACAGACAACAGACCTTTGTCATGTTTCGTATAACTTTCATCATTGTTGAGATACATCGTGTAATTTAAATCAATGTCAACACGAGCAGAGCCGCAGAAATTCGTTCTACAACACAAAAGAAAGGCGAAATTGCATCATCAGATGTTAAATGAGAGGATGTTAAGTTACTAAAACCAAAGTGATCTCAAGGCCAAATTTTCAGCAGGATTTACAGCACGAAATTCGAGGACTTTTCAATGACTTCCAAGAACATAAATTTGCAGTTTCCAAACACCAAAATTATGAATAAGAAGCCATATCCAAAATGCAGTGCTTTGAAATTTTTTGACTGTGGCTTCACAAACTTATAAGTGAAGAGTACAGATAATCTGTGAGTGAAACCAGTAGAACAATTTTAACTGTTCTAGGCAGAATTGTCACGTGCATGCATGCATTTGCTTCAAAATTGTAATTAAATGCAAAATTTCAACATACTGAAAATAAATTTAAATTCAAGGATTTTCAAGTACATTCAATCACTTTATCTGCTTTCAAGCTCTTTCAAAAGCCTTGATTTTTTCAAAATTCAAACACTTTCAGGGACTTCTGAAGCACATTACAAATCGTGTTTAAGATCTCGTTCTCATGCTTAGTCTTGCTGTTGTTGACCTGATTCTGATTCTCAGCCTCATAAAGCATTGTTCTCATTCTCATGCAGCTTGGTCTCATCTTATTCTTACAAAACTGTATCTGTAGTAGATAAGATTATGACATTTGAATAAGTAAATACATTAACTAGCATTCCAACTTATACACCAGTGATGAAAATAATATTAAAGCATGATGTAATGCATAAAACTAGAACAAAGCATTATCATTTGAAGTCACTACCACAGATACACTTGACAACGTTTGGTGATAAATAACAAGTTTATGAGAAATCAAAATTTTATCCACTAACCCTAAATCTTCATCCATCCGTAAATCCGAGCCTCGGTAGGATATCATAGAATAGTTTGAAGACCGTGGCAAATGCCTCCAAGATGGCTACAGAATAAACAGATTTTGCTCTTTAAATTAACGCATTCATAAACAGATATTGTCACTTGAATCATCGCTGCTGCTAAATGCCAATTACGAGCTACAATTTACTAGTAATAAAAGTATGCACCAAATAACTACTTACTGATACTTACTTAATATCTGCACAACAATTTTGGCAGGTATACTGTTGGTCTTCCCAAAAATAACAAAAAAAATCTTCGAAAATTGTAGCAGGCTATATTTTAAAGGTTGCAAAATACAACACCAATAACCGACACAAAAAACACATCACACTATCAGTATACAACTATACATTACAGTTTTTACTCCAATAGATTGTTTTATCTAAACTACTGCTTAGCTTTGCTTTCAACAAACCATTGCAATCGATGCATTATCAATGCTAGACTTTTAAACGTGTGCACAGTAGAACAGTAAGTAAGTAAACACAGCAGTACAAACTTCAACGGCATAAACGTCGTTAGCAGTCTGTATAGTAGCTGATAATGTGTCATCATCTTCCCAGTAAGCATTTACAACTTTTGAATCAGGATCATCTGCATCAAACACTATATAATTGCATATCCACATATCCATGCACTTATACACTGTGGGCCATAAAAAAATTGCCATTTTACTTTTGTCCATATCTTCGCCAATTATTGACCAATTTTCAAAATTCTTTCACTGGCACAATCTGTGGACAATTTGCAATAATGTGATTATTATATATCCCACCAGAGAGTAAATGCGTTTTACACTACCTTGTGAAATATAAATGTAAGCAAAAACTAACATACAAAATTTACAAAATTCCATAAAGCAAAAGTTCCAATATTCCGTTAAACTGCAGTTATCTGACAATCGAATGAATACAAGTAACTAAACTGTAGTTGCTGTTCCATCACTACTGTCAATAAATAATTATTTTGACAACAGACTAATAAATTTATGATGGCAGTTATTGCTGATTATACATTTAAAACGTGTTTCTAATTTTCTATATTCTACAGGCAGGGCCCTCCAAACGTCGCGGGGCCCGGGGTAACTTACCCCTTTACTCTCCCTCTCGAATGGACTGGGTGCATTAATAACACACTAATTAATGCGTTAAAAAATTAATGCTTTGACAGCTCTACTGTAGATCATTCTCCATAAACTTGCTAGCTCACCTTCAAGAAATCCATGATAAATGTCTGGTTTGTAGTCAACAACCCGTTCGACATTATTGGCATCAACTGCAACAACTCTGAAGTCATGTGATAACACAGTCGATGATTTTTTCAGCACCAGGTGAAAATGTCTAACAAACAATAAACAACAACTGCAGTGTGGCTTGGTAGTCTATGGTAGTGGTTAGCGTGCCGGACCCAATGACCGCGAGGTCGGGGTTCGGTCCCTAACCACTGCACTCTCAAGTAACAACCTTGGGCAAGTTGTTCATACACCACAGCCTGTCGGTGCGATGCCCCAGTTTGGGGGCCCTGCAGACTAAATATCCAAAACAAAAAAAGCCATCACCTACATACTCTGCCTCAAATGTAGGAGTAATGTCCTCCATCAGTGTACATTACATTTTCAGTATGCCAGAATGTGACACAGCAAAACAATAACTATAGCATCAGACTTGCAACATAACTGTTAAAAAATTCAAGGGCAGATTGCCAAGCAAAAGTTGTTTGTACATCTATATCTGCATTGTTATTTGTGAAGCACAACGCCATAACTAATACTAGCTCCAGTACCAATAGCAGCATATCCAGGAATATGTCTTAGGGACATGCATTGCTAGAACATGAATCGCCAAAATTACAGGCTAAAAGCCAACAGCAAGACAGGTACTTGTACTCACCAGTCAAGGGGCCTAGAGCAGTGCTGTAAGCTCCCCGATGGGTTCGGGCATTCAAAGCCCAGAAAATGTGTCTGGTAAAGTTCAACAAATGGTGTTTAGTTCCTGCCGCTAAAAAAACACCGTGGTCTGACCAGTGCACCTGCACTCGGAGCATGCCCCAGACTGAGCATGCCACTGAGTATCTAACTATAATGCACGGAACGTCTGTTTGTTTGTTTGTCTGTCTGTCTCTCTATTAGCCCCCTCTAGCGCCTTCCATGTTGCACAGGCGATGTTTGAGTCCTTGGGCCTTAGGTACATGCCCCTACCTTGACCGCCACAGGCAGCCTGAGAGGACGGGGTTGAGTTTTTGGGTCTTCTTTCCCCGCTGATTCTGCCAAGCCCATCAGCTTAGTGCATTGTGTAGTGCTTCATGGCGGAAAACTCCTGCCCATAAGAGTGAGGTGCTTCTAGTACCAATAATAACCAGTAAGCATTGTTAACCTGCCAAATGAATCATATTCAACCTCACGTCTATCGGGATTGTGTTTGTAAAGATCACGTTTGTGGATATGACGACGAAACGATGTATGATGAAGTAACTCGTAGTCATTCACAGCATTCTTCAAATCACCTGGAAACACCACTCAAACTTACTTTCAACTGTTATAAGCACCATGAGTCAAAATAAAAGCATCCACACTGTCATAACATAAGCAAACTGATAAAATCATGAACCAATTTTAATGTTCCCTGTTACACTGCTAACTGGACAGTTCAACCAAAAAATTTCAAACACAAGACACTTTGGGTATATTGTAAAAATTGCGAAACAGTTTGAACCTGAGCCAAAGTGTCCTGGGCCAAAGTCATATCAAAGGGTCCGACCAAGGTCCGACATGTCAGACACGTTACTTACCCACACGATTATGGTGCACAAACTAATCTATAGCGACATAGGCCCAAGACAATAAAACCATTGGGAACATTGGCTAGAGTGAAGAAGATGGGAACAAACAAAATGATCCACAGTTATGTGTAGTCGTGTGAAAAAAATAGTTCCACTTAACTTGCACGTTTGCATGCCATTCAGTGCACATTTTTACATATTGTTGACACAGTTCACTTTGTCACTATATTTCGCTGTTAGTTTAATTACTAATATGCTATTTAGTATATATTTAATGCTTGTTTCCGTGAACTTCACTCGACGCAGCCATTTGCCTATGGCTCAAAGAATTTTACGGGATTAGTGACCTATGCTCAGTTATGCACAACTGCTATCAAAATTACGACCTTCACCACAAAATGGGGGTGGGGTCTCGGGAGGGGGCAGTGCCCCCTCCCCAGGAAAATAAAAATGTGATAAATTGTTTCACTAGACCATAATAACTTAGTTCGGAAAGTGCACTTCAGTAACAAATTATTCAAAACAGCACAGCCCTATTGTGGCAAACTACTTTAGTGCACACGAGATATGATTGCACTTCGCTACAGTGAATGATGGTAGATTTTAACAATTTTTGATCTAAAACTTCACTCGTTTAATCGTTGTATGACAAATTTGATTGAAAAACGAGCAGAATATGTTTCTTGCATGTTTGTTCATCACAGTGCCGTATTCTGTCAATTATTTAGCGTTCACAATCACTGGAAAAGCTGATCGCAAACTATACCATAGTAATGAATAGTTCCCGTCATCTTCACTCGTCCTGGAACACTTAATTATTGTAATAATGCACTGACTAGCTACTAAGGCAGAAACAACTCATTACTGAGTATACTTCGTTATACAGCTAACTATTCCAAAAATGCATATGACAGATTTACGTAATAAAAACAAAAAAATCATGCACATTTCATCAACTATTTGTTGTGCGACAGATCAGAGTAACGCTTCCGGTACTACAGGTACTTTTAATGTGAAGTACATCGAAAATAATGCAAAATCTACCTTCTGTGACACCAACCAATATAAAACAAACAACATTTAAAATGACAAATAGTTTCTGTTCCATTTTATATCAAAATTTGTCAAAAAGCACTACTTGTGTAAACAATAAAATCATAAACAAAACGAACACGCCCACTTTGGTAACGCTAATTTCGTCATAAACCATTTCGGCCCATCTGATAACTACGAGTACGAGAACCCTGGATTAGTGATTGCAACGTCGTTCACCTTACGTCCACTCAACGCGAATGGCGTATTAATATAAATTATTTTTATCATCATATGCGCGCAATTTTTGAAAGCGTGTATGGGAATTGGCAAAACACATACCTTTAATATACAGCCATGAAGTTATAGGTAAAATATAAGTTAACAGCCTAATTTTAGCAAATATGTTCAGTATAAATAGCAGTGTAAGAGTTAATAATTATTTTACTGTATGGAAAAAACACAAAAGATTAATTTATTACAAAATTTTGTTAAAATAGGCATTGGTTTAATCTGACTCATCAACAATAGGCTATGATTTGCACTAACTGACATGTCTTATATTTTAAATATTTGAATAAAAAAATAAAATAAAAACAAGATCATGCTTTTAAAAACAAATGGTCTTTACTTTTTGGGCAGCCTAGTGTAATTACACTTTACAAAACACACGAATGGCAAATACAAACTGTTTTCAATCACAGTGGTAATTATCTCACAAGCATCTCACTCAAAAGTTGATACAATGTCAAACAATGCAAGATGGCATGACAAAACAGATTCCAGTCCAAAGCAAATACAATGTTGAGCAAAAGCAACAGTTAGTAATTATTTTTTAGCCAAAGCACCCATAGTTACCTTCACTACCACACATCAAGTGACAAATAGGAAATGCAAACCCGGCAGGTATTTTTCAAACCCGGGTTTATGGGTTTGACGGATACCCGGGTTTGGAGGCTAGTAGTTACAGTAGCGTAAAATGGACAAATGTCAGAGGCAGACTGGCGAGTCGGCAGCTGTACGTAGACTAGACTGTGAGTGGTTAGATGTATGGAAGTGAAATGAAACAATAGCCTATGAGCTCTCTAAGCTTATTGCCACTACTGCCCGTTATAGTAGAGTTATACTCCATGAGGCTATGAACAATGAGCATAGGACAAATAGGTTGAAACCTTGCAAAGAAAATATGACATACAGCCAGTTTTCAGTTGAAAAGCGCACACTTTTCCTACCTTCTCCATTCATTTCCAAATTTGAAAGTGTTTCCCTTGCACTGCATCATACAAATTTTGCTATGTTACTTTTGACAGAGCTAACTATTTGTGTAAAAAGCTTTTCTTTATCTTCCGGTGAGCCAGAATACATCCCTTATAAGCAGACAGACAGACAAACAGATGACAACTCGTACCAACTGGGCCGGGCCTTCTAGCTTACAGCTTAACATTCCGCATTCGGCTGAAAAAAAGTACAAAGTACAACTAAAAGCTATTATCAGCAATTTTATACTGCATAGGCTTACTGATTGACACCCCAAATTAAGCCCGTAAACCTAGGTTTTTGCCCTCTCTCAAACCCGGTTTTATGAGTTTGAAAATGGCCGGGTTTACCCAGGTTTTCGGATACCCGAATTGCATTTTCTAGTGACAAATATTTAGTTGTTTGAACAGCTACTTTTTCAGTGAATTACTTTATTATAAAACCACTTTAGATAGTTAAAACTCTTATACAGACAAGGCCATAGATACAATGGAGTCGATGGCAAATGTGCGGCGTTTCGTAAAACAGTAGTGTTGCCCCACAACACCAGATTTCCAATAAGCAGCAAATGTCACTGCAAATTTGTAAGTCACCTTCACACTGTCAAAGACAATCAAACCAAGATTACTACAAAGTCAAATCAATTTTCATTTTAAAAAAAAACTAATTGCTAAAAAATGTCATAACTAACCAATAATCATCCATATTCCATAACCTAACTAGAAATTTGAGGCAAAGCCCAACGTGAGTCCACCCGGCGCCTTAACTCCGAATGGGGGAAAATAATGGCGGGGTGAAATTTCCCCAGCAGCAAAGTCACGTGGCCCGAAGTCAAATGCATTAGCATACGCAGAACACGCATTGTCAACTTAGGGTGAGTCAACATGAGCACTTATAACTTTGTTCGTAGTGGACCGAAGTTCACAAATTTTTTTGTTCAACGCCGGAAAGATCGTTCTTGTTAATGCCGCTAACAGTTTTGTCACTATTTTCATCCGTTCCGAGGCAGTGCCCCCAAACCTTGTACCCAATTTATCATGCCTAGACAGCGGCACGTCATGTGCCAAAGTTTCGTTGGGCTACACCCCCAACTCCAAAGCTATAAGCGCTCCTTTACTACATTTTAAGCCAATTTTAGACCCCCTTTGAAAAACTTTGTAAAAAGGACCTCCGTCCCTGGTGGGGATGTGCGCTAGTAAGACTTTGTAATTCTCTGGCGCATGTAAAAATTTGGGGGCACAGCACCCCATAGGGGCCAAAACATGGTCTTCCAAAAAAGATGCTTTGGGTGGGTACGATTTCACATCGAGATCTCCAATTTTACTGGACCAAACTTCACCGGACTTGTTTCGCCTAACGTGGGAGGAATCGCGGTAGATAAAATATTTATCCGATTTTGAATATCTTCATCCGTTTCGGAGATATTCGCCGCCAAACTTCGAAGTCGTCCGAAATTGCGCCAAATTTTGCATGTCTTTGGCCCCAAAAATTTTTTGG